>WNFM01111517.1_pt2 | contig 44525 bp, 50 predicted proteins | sample 5400271 | NCBI WGS metagenome assembly WNFM01 (sample SAMN13153352, study PRJNA577476) | soil metagenome | isolation source: 60 cm saprolite on Douglas fir-dominated hillslope | place: USA:California | collected 2013-09-17
CGTCCTGAGGCGGCGGCAGCAGGTAGCCGGGCACCTTGATGATCTCGACAGCGGCCCACCAGAGTCCGATCAGCGCCACGAAGACGAGCGCCGGCAGACTCCCCCAAACGATCGCGAAAAGTCTTCCCCGGCGGCGACGCGTCTTGCGAGCGGCGTTTTGCTTCGCAACCTGGATGTTTTCGGCGCTCATGGCCGCACCCGGTCAGGCACCGTTCCGGCGATCTCAGAGAAGAGACCGGTCACGCTCGCACTCGCTCGCGTGTGTTCGCGTCGTTCGCGAGACCCATCAATCGCGGGGAGAAAAGCCGCGCGTCCATCAGCTTCAAGTCTGCCGAGATCGCCGGCTTGAAATCCATGTGCGCCAGGATGTCGCGTTCGATGTCGATGCCGGGCGCGATCTCGATCAGCGCGAGGCCGGTTTCCGTCGCACGGAAGAGGGCGCGCTCGGTGACGAACAGGGCGACGCGGCCTTGCTCGGCGGCAAAGCGCGCGTTGTAGCAGATCTGCTCGATCGACCCGATGAACTTGCGATGCCGTCCTTCGCGAACGATGCGCAGGGCGCCGTCCTCGAACACCGTCTCGAGCCCGCCCGCCGTGAAGGTGCCGCTGAACACCACTTTCTTGGCGTTCTGGCTGATATTGATGAAGCCGCCGATGCCGACGATCTTGTCGCCGAGGCGACTGATATTGACGTTGCCCCCGGGATCGACCTCGGCGAAAGACAGGAAGGCGATGTCGAGGCCGCCGCCGTCGTAGAAATCGAATTGATAGGGCGCGTCGACCAACGCGTCATAATTCTGCGCGGTGCCGGAGTCGACGCCGGTGAGCGGCGCGCCGCCGATGAAGCCCTGCTCGTTGGTCAGGGTGATTTCGTCGAGGATCTTCTCCTCCGCCGCGACGGCGGAGATGCCTGTCGAGATGCCGGCGCCGAGATTGCAGATCGCACCCGGCACGATCTCCATCGCCGCGCGCCGCGCGACGATCTTGCGCTCGGAGAACGGCAGGACCGGCAGATGCTCGAGCGGCACGCGCAACTCGCCGGCATAGCTCGGGCTGTAGGCGGTGGCATAGGTCTGACGCTGCTCGGGATCGACGACGACATAGTCGACCAGAATGCCGGGGATCTTGACGCTCTTCGGCGGCAACGTGCCGCGCTTCGCCAGCCGCTTGACCTCGACGATGACGATGCCACCGAGACACCGGCACGCTTGCGCGGTCGAGAGCACTTCGCCGAACAAGGCCTCGTGCTCCATGGTGACGTTGCCGTCCTCGTCCGCCGTGGTTCCGCGCAGCAGCGCGACGTCGATCCGGAAGGGCTTGTAGCGCAGCCATTCCTCGCCATCGATCGTCATGAGCTCGACGAGGTTCTCGCGGGCGCTCGGGCTTTGCCGCCCGCCGAGCTGCCGCGGATCGACGAAGGTGTGCAGGCCGACTTTGGTGATGAGGCCCGGCCTTCCGCCGGCGATGTCGCGGGTGATCTGCGACAGCACGCCCTGCGGCAGCGTGTAGGATTCGATCCTATCCTGCAGTACCAGCTTGATCATCGCTGGGGAGTCGATCAGCGCGCTGGTGATGCTGCGCTTGATCATGCCGTCATGGCAGAAGCGCGCGACGCCCTTGGTCGCCCGGTCGCCCAGGCCCACGACATGGATGAGGCAGAGGTCGCGCGGCAGGGATTCCGCGAGATAGCGCCGCTCGATCGCGGCGAGGACCGATTCCGGGATGCAGTGACCGCCGCCGGAGCCGCCGATCATGACGCCGTCACCCGATTTCACGAGCTGCGCTGCGTCGCTGGCGGCGGTGACCTTCATCGTGGGGCGATTCCTCTTGCGATTTTCTCGTCCCGTCGCCACAGTCACGGGACAATTGTAACCGGTTACGTAGTTGACAAAATCGATGCTGTCAATAGCCCGGTGGGCCAGCGCTCGCTGGCCTCGCCCGACACGCCAGAGCGAGGGACGACATGACGCAGTCCGGCCTAGATTTTGTGGAAGTTGGCCAACATTACGTGTTCGCGAAGACGGTCGGAGAGACCGATGTGACGCTGTTCGCCGGCATCACCGGCGACTTCAGCGACACCCATGTCAACGACCAGTACATGAAGGAAAAATCCAACCTCGGCCGACGCATCGCCCACGGCGCTCTGCTTGTCGGTTACATGTCGACCGTCTCCACCCTCAGCATCGCCCACGTCATCCATAAGGAAGGCCTGAGCGATTTTCCGGTGTCGTCCGGCTACGATCGCGTGCGGTTCCTGAAGCCGGTCCTGCTCGGCGACACGATCACCGCGCATTACACGGTCGACATCGTCGACAAGGAGCGAGGCCGCAGCATCGCCAAGGTGAAGGTGGTCAATCAGCACGGCGAAACCGTCGCGGTCGCCGAGCACATCATGCGCTGGGCCAAGAAGCTCTCGAGCGCCAGCGGCTGACGGGAGCGACGGCGGCGCATGCAATCCGATTATCGGAACGGGACAGCCATGGCACTTATCGGGGATACTGCGTCCTCGACCGATCGTTGATCTCCATTCATCGGGAGCGTTTCAATTTGCCGCGGGCGCGCGTCCAAGCTTCTAAGGAGAACGACGACAAATCGCCGGCGCCGCGTGCGACGGTCGGGCTGCGGGACGTCGCGCGCGCCGCCGGCGTTTCCACGGCGACCGTCTCCCGCGCCATCAACAACCCCGATATCGTCTCCGCGGATCTGCGCGAGCGCATTCTTTCCGTCATCGATCGCCTGGGCTGGGTGCCGGACGGCGCGGCGCGCGCCCTGACGACGCGTCGGGCGGGCGTCATCGGCGCGGTCTTCCCGACGCTGAGCCACGGCGATTTCGCGCGGGCGACGAATGCCATTCAAGCCGAATTGCTCACCAGCGGCTACACGTTGCTGCTGGCCTGCTCCGACTACGATGCCGAGCAGGAATACCGGCAGGTGAGAAAATTCATCGAGCGCGGCGTCGATGGGCTGATCCTGGTCGGCGAGGCGCACCACCCGAAGCTGAAGGAGTTCCTGCTCGGTCGCGGCGTTCCCTTCGTCCAGACCTTCGTCTACAGCCGGACGACGCATGGCAGCTGCATCGGGCCCGACAATCACCGGGCCTTGTTCAACCTGACGAACTATCTCCTAGATCTCGGCCATGTCCGGTTTGCCGCCATCGCGCAATCGACCGAGAATAACGATCGCGCGACGGCCCGGCTGAACGGGCTTCGCGATGCGCTCGCCGAGCGCAGCCTCGCCATACCGCCGGAGCATTTCGCCATCGGCGAGTGGACCATAGCGGAGGGGCGCGCCCTCTTTCGCCACGTCATGGCGGGGCCTTCGAAACCCACCGCCGTGGTCTGTGGCAATCCCTATCTCGCGGCCGGCGCATTTCTGGAAAGCCAGGCGATGGGTCTGCGGGTTCCCCACGACCTCTCGATCGTCGGCTATGACGATATCGAATTGCTCAGCGAGCTGCCCGTTCCGATCACCACGGTAAGGGTTCAAAGCGACCAGGTCGGCCGCTATGCCGCGCGCTTCATCGTCGGCAAGGTCGAAGGCAAGCCGGCCGATATTGTTTTCGAATGCCCCGCCGAGATCATCGTGCGCGCCTCGTCCGGGCCGCCGCCGCGCCGCTGACCCCACGGCGCTCTCGCTCCCTGTGACCGGTCGCACCAGATAATGACTGATCCAATACCCAACCTGCCCGTGGTGACCGGCGAAACCCGGCTCTTCGCGATCATCGGCGATCCCATCGCGCAGGTGCGCTCGCCGGATCTTTATAACTCCCGTATCGCGCGCGCCGGGCGCAATGCCATCCTGGTTCCCGCCCACATCCCGGCACGGCATTTCGATACCGCCGTCAACGGCTTGCTGAGACTCGGCAATCTCGACGGGTTGGTCATCACCGTCCCCTTCAAGGAACGCATCCTGCCATTCGCCGATCTGGTGCTGAGCCGCGGCCGGCAGGTCGGCGCGATCAACGCGCTGCGCCGCGAGAGCGATGGCAGCTGGACAGGCGACATCTTCGACGGCGCCGGATTGCTGGCGGCACTGGAAACCCTCTCGCAGACGGCGCGGGGCAGGCAGGTCCTGCTGCTCGGCGCGGGCGGCGCCGGCAGCGCGATCGCCGTCGCCCTGGCCGGCGCGGGAGCCGCCAGAATCGGGATATTCGACATCATCGCCGCACGCGCGGAACAGCTCGCTTCGCGCGTCGGCTCGTTTTACAGCGGATGCCGGACGGATGCCGTCGCTCCGGACCTTGCAGGGTATGATCTGCTGATCAATGCCACCCCGGTGGGCATGGCGCCCGACTTCGCCATGCCGCGCCTGATCGGCGCGCTGCATCCCGGCATAACGGTGATCGATATCGTGCCCACCCCTGCGCGGACGCAATTGCTGGCACAGGCGCAAGCGGCGGGATGTCCGATCGCCAATGGCCAGGCGATGATCAGCGGTCAAGCCGACGCGGTGCTATCGTTCTTCGGAATCGTGCCGGCGACCGGTGGCGAAAAGCGCGGTAGCGAGTAAGGGGCGGCGAGTAAGGGGCGGCGTGTAAGGGGCGGCGCCGCTCACGCTTGGCGAAGGGAGGATGGAGGTGGGCATGGAGACGGGCATCGAGCGGGGCGTTGCGCTGGTCACCGGCGCCGCGCGAGGTATCGGCTACGCGATCGCCTCCGCCTTGGCCGCGCAGGGCTTCGATGTCGCGTTGGCCAGCCTGGAGGCGCAGGGGCCGCCGCTCGATTCCTTCGCGGCGTGCGGTCGGCGTGCCCGCTACTATGCGTTCGATCTGGCCGACCTTGATCGCCATGAAGCGCTGCTCGATCAGATCGAGCGGGACCTCGGCGTTCCCGCCTGCCTCGTCAATAATGCCGGCGTGACCTCGCTCGTCCGCGACGATCTCCTCGCTCTGACCCCCGCGAGTTTCGACCGCTGCGTCGCGGTCAATCTGCGCGGCACCTTCTTTCTCACGCAAGCCACGGCAAAGCGCATGCTGGCGGCGGAGTCGTCCGGGCGTACGCGCACCATCGTGACGATCAGCTCCGCCAATGCCGAGATCGTCGGCGAGAACCGCGGCGATTACTGCATGACGAAGGCAGCGCTCGCCATGATGAACAAGCTGTTCGCGAGCCGTCTTGCCGATGCGGGCATCGCCAGCTTCGAAGTGAGGCCGGGCATCATCCGGACCGACATGACAGCCCCCGCCGCCGAGCGCTACGACCCGTTCATCAATAGCGGCGGCGTGCCGCAGCGGCGGTGGGGACGGGCGGACGATATCGGCCTTGCCGTTGCGACACTTGCCTGCGGCGGCCTGCCTTACGCGACAGGCATCCATATCGACGTCGCCGGGGGCATGCAATTGCAGCGCGTCTAGCCAGTGCCGCGGCGCCCGGCAAGCCACGCAATTGCGGCGCGCTCTTTACAAAAAGTTACAAGATGCCTTGGTCGCGACCATCGTGCGTTTACATGGAGCGGTTAGGTTTCCACCGGACATGAGGACGTCGCCGGTCCCCGGCAGCTTCCCTCCACTGTCTTGGGGAGATCGAAATGACCGAAGTCGCTCTGCAGATCGAACCGCATCTCACCCGCCTGATGCGCTATGCCCGCTCGCTCGTCCGCAATCCGATCCAGGCCGATGATCTCGTGCAGGAGACGGTGGTGCGGGCGCTCGAGAAGGCGCATCTCTACGAGAACAACACCAATCTGCGCGGCTGGCTCGTCACCATCATGCATAACGAGCACGTCAACGCGGTTCGCCGCTCGATGCGCAGCGCGGTGCTGGTCTCCGACGAGGAGCTCGGCGAGCTCGGTCACGCGCCGACCCAGGAAGCGCCGGTCGAACTCCGCGAGATTCGCGGCGCTGTCCAGAGATTGCCACAGGACCAGCGCGAGCCGCTTCTCCTACACTGGTTGCATGGCTTGAAATACGAGGAGATCGCCTGCCAGATGGATCTGCCGATCGGCACCGTCCAGTCGCGTATCTCGCGCGCCCGCAAGGCGTTGCGCGCGATGATCGACACGCCGAATTCCGGCCTCGGCCTGGCCAACCAGCCGGCGCGGACCGGTTCGGTCGCGGCGGCGCATTGATCCGGACCTCGTCTAGTCATAAAGTACTAGCTCGATTTCTTTGTGGGAAAATGGACCAAAATCGCCGCATCTGTGTTAACTAAGCAATCAGCCGGGCCGTCCCCCTCCCCCCTCGGACGCTCCCGTGCTGTACTAAGCCCCGCCCTCACCGGCGGGGCTTTTTCTTTTCCGCGCTGCGCTATTGCCTTGCTGCGCTATTGCCTTATCGTATCGCTACGCGCGGAAACCGCGCGGAGCATATTGGGAGGATCGTCATGGGCTACGATTTGCAGCAATTTTCCGCGGAATGCCATCGCATCCTGGCGGCGGATCCCGGCGTCGCCGGGCGCCAGAAGGTCTGTGCCCTGCTGCAGCAGGTGCTCAAGGACGACGGCTTCGTCGCGGCGCAGCTGCGTGCCGAAACGCCGGAGCGCGAGATCGTCTATGAAGACAAGGAGCTCGGCTTCTGCATCCTCGCCCATTCCTATCAGGGCGCCAAGGAGAGCGCGCCGCACGATCACGGCCCGTCCTGGGCGATTTATGGCCAGGCGCGTGGCGAGACCGAGATGACCGACTGGTCGCTGGTCGCCCCCGCCAGCGCCGACCGGCCGGGCAAGGTCCGCTTCGTGCGCAGCTACAAGCTCACCCCCGGCATGGCCTATGTCTATAACGAGGGACCGGCCTCATCCGCATCGAGGGCACCAACATGGACAAGGTGAAGCGGCTGAAATACGAGGTCGCGTAAGCCGCCTTACCCCCCAGGACTCGACCCGGCCACCTCGTCGTCGCTGCCGAACACCGTCTGCGCCCGGCTGAAGCCGGCGAGGGCGAATTCGCCGAGCGGCATCAGCCCGCCGCCGCAATGGCGCGCGAAATCGCTCGAGGCGACGATCACGCGGCCCAGCCTGCCGGCAAGCTTCTCCAGGCGCGCCGCCAGGTTGACCGCCGGGCCGATGCAGGTGAAGTCGAGCCGATCGCCACCGCCGATATTGCCGTAGAGCACGGTGCCGCGATGGAGCGCCAGGCCGAAGCGCAGAGCCGTCGCGTCGTCGCCGTCGTGGGGATGCCCGATCTCGGCGACGCGGCCGCGCGCCGCGCGCGCCGCGACAAGCGCGCGGCGGCAGACGGCGTCGGCGGCGCCGCCAATAATGGGAAACACCGCCAGCAGCCCGTCGCCCATAAATTTGAGCACTTCGCCGCCATGCTCGATGATCGCCGGAACCTGACAGTCGAAATAGCGGTTGAGCAAGTCGAGCAGATTTTCCGGCGGCAGTCGGTCGGCCAGGGTGGTGAAGCCGCGCATGTCGGAGAGCCAGATCGCCGCATCGAGCGCCTCGCTGTCGCCGCGCCGGATGTGGCCGGCGAGGATGCGCTCGCCGCTCTGATGCCCGACATAGGCGTCGAGCAGATTGGTGGCGGTGCGCCGCAGGGCATGGATTTCGGCGATGCGCGCGAATGGCGGGGCCAGCGTCTCGAGGACGGCGATCTCGGTCTCGGTGAAGCCGCCCGGCCGCCGTGTCGTCCAGGTCGCGACATGGATCGCGCCGTCGCTGAAGACGAGCGGCAGCGCCAGGTAATCGGTCACGCCCTCGTCGCGCAATTCCGCCAGCACCGGAAAATCGATGGCGTCGTCCGCCGCCAGCCGGCGCCGCAGCTTCGCCCCGCTGGCATAGATCTGCGCCACCGGGCTGTCGCGGAACTCGGCGGCTTCATAGAGCGCGAACGGTGCCTCGCGGACCTTGATGCCGGTGTCCGGGCGCCATTCGAATCGCCGCCCCATCACCTGCGGATGCAACGTGCGCACGAAGACGGCGACGCGCCACAGCGGCAGCCCGCCCTCGACCAGGCGCGGGCATAGCTCGGCGAGCACGTCCTCCGCCCGCGGCGCCGAGCGCGCCCCGTCGCTCAGCCAATCGGCGATTGCCTGGATTTGGGAATTCGCCATCCACCCCTCGCTTGCGCCCCTCGCCTGTCCCCCCTTCGCTTGCCGGGGACCGCGGTCAATGCTTGCTGACGACGGTCCAGAAATAATAGGCGAGCGGCACGGCAAGGCCAAACATGCCGGGCGAGACGTCGCGTCCCTTGCCGGAAAGCAGCTTGACCAGGACATAGCTGAGCAGGCCGCCGGCGATGCCGGTGCCGAAGCTGTTCGAGAGCAGCGTCAGCAGCACCATGAGGATCGCGGGCAGCCCGTCGGTGAAATCCTCGAGATTGACCTTGCGCAGGCCGCCGAACATCGAGAGGCCGATGAGGATGAGGGCCGGAGCGGTCGCCGGCGCCGGGATCATCAGGGCGACCGGCACGAACAGCAGCGTCAGCAGGAAGAGCGCGGCGGCGGCGACCGCGGTGAGCCCGGTCCGCCCGCCCATCTCGGCCCCCGCCGCCGATTCGATGAGGGCGGTGAGCGCCGGGATGCCGAAGAGCGGGCCGATCGTCGCCGCCACCGAATCGACGACGAAGGGCTTGTTGATGTCGGCCATGTTGCCCTCCTCGTCGAGCAGCCCGGCCTTGCCGCCGACGGCGAGGGTCGTCCCCATCGTCGAGAAGAACTCGGCGGCGAAGAAGGCGAAGAGATAGGGAAAGAACACCGGGTTGAGCGCGCCGAGGAAATCGAGCTGCAAGGTGACCGGCGCGATGTCGTGCGGCAGGCTGACGAAAGCGGCCGGCAGCTTGGTGACGCCGAGCGGTATGCCGAGCACGGTGGCGCCGAGGATCGCCCATAAGATGCTGCCCGGCACCTTGCGGGCGTGCAGCAGGATGGCGATGGCGAGGCCGATCAGCGCGACGACGGCGCCGGGCTTGGTGAAATCGCCCAGCATCAGGGCGTTCGTCTTGGCATTGGCGAGGACGAGCCCGGCATTGCGGAAGCCGAGCACGGCGATGAAGAGGCCGATCGATGCGCTGAGCGCCAGCTTGATCTGCACCGGCACCATGCGTGTGACGACCTCGCGCAGGCCGAGCAGGGTCAGGACGACGAAGAGCACGCCCGACCAGAAGGCGATGGCGATGGCGATCTGCCACGAGACGCCCTCGCTGAGGACGAGGGTGGTGGCGACGATGACCGAACCGCCGATGCCGGGGCCGACGATGAACGGCAGGTTGGCGTAGAACGCCATGAACAGCGTCGCCGCGACGAAGACCATGATCGTCGTCGTCGTCGCGGCGCCGCGATCGAGCCCCCCGCTCGCCAGGATGCTCGGGATGACGACGAGCAGATAGGCGGCGGCGAGGAACGTCGTCGCGCCGGCGATGATCTCGGTGCGCAGATTCGTCTCGCGTTCGGACAGGCGGAACCGTCGCTCGAGCCAACCCGCGCCGGTTCGCGCTGGCGCTCCAGCTACGCGTGACTCAGTAACCATCGTGTGGATCCTTTGGACCAGCGGCTTGCGTCCTTCGAGACACCCGCTTCGCGGGTTCCTCAGGATGAGGAAGGCTTCTATGTGCCATCAACAAACCACTTCATCCTGAGGAGGCCGCCCTTCGAGACGCCGCCAAGGCGGCTCCTCAGGATAAACTAGCGGCTGTCTCGAAGGACGCAGGCTATTTGTGCGATCCGCCAGAAGGTACAGGGTCATCGCTCGATGCCGGCCGTCCCATCGACCAACCTTTCGCGCAGCGCGTCGAATTCAGCGCTCCATTCGCCGCGCCATCGTCGCCGCGTCTCTTCCGGCAACCACGCGCCGTCGATTCCGTTGAGCATGAAGCCGCGCAGATCGTCGAGGCCGAAGCCGAACTGCTCGACCATCATCTGCCAGGCGGCGGTCGGCGTCACCTTGTGCAGGGTCGGATCGTCGGTATTGGGGTGGATGCGCAGCCCGGCGCGCGGCATGTGACGGATCGGATGGTCGGCTGCCCAGCGTTCCGGCGGCAAGGTACGCAGATAATACGAGTTGGTCGGCACGACGGTGAAGACGATGCCGCGCTCGGCGCAGCGCTGCGCCAGCACCGGATTGTCGAGCACGGTATAGCCATGGTCGATGCGATCGACCGCGAGGAGATCGAGCGCCGTCTCGACATTGGTCCACGGCATGCCGAATTCCCCGGCATGCGCCGTCGTCTTGAGGCCGGCGCGGCGGGCATCACGATAGGCCTTCCAGAACAGCTCGGGCGGGCGATCGTTCTCGCGATAATCGATGCCGATGCCGACGACCTCCGGGACGCGGTGCGCCGCCACCCAGGCGACCATCTCGACCGCCGCCGCGGAAGCGGCCTCGCGATCGATGCTGGGGATGAGGCGCGCGACGATGCCGAGATCCCGCTCGGCGTCGCGAATGGCGCCGACGATCGCTGCCTGCGCCGCCTCATAGGGAATGCGCGAGACGGCGGCCGTGCCGGTCGGATTCCAGAAGAACTCGCTGTAGCGCACGCCGTGACCGGCGGCATCCTCGAGATATTCGCGCGTCAGCCGGTAGAGATCGTCCGGCCGGGTGATGAGATATTGGTCGAGCGCCCGCAGCACGCGCAGCACGCCGACCGGCTTCTCGCCGCGCGCATAGAACCCATCGATCTCGGCGCGGTCGAGCGGCGCGCCGGTGCGCAGCGCGAGATCGACGAAGGTCTCATGGCGCACCGTGCCGAGCAGATGGCAATGAATCTCGGCCTTGGGGATGAGGCCGAGAAATCCCGTGAGGTCGAGCGGTCGATCCGCCGCCATGCCCCAGGCGCCCGCGATCGGGGCTAGGCCGTACCACCCGGGGCGAGATTGCCGGGCGCCATGTTGATGCGAAAACCCATGAAATCGACGCGCGGCGTCGTATTCGTCTCATAAGGCGGGCGAGCGAAGACGCGGCGCAGCATCGGCTCGAAAGCGGCGAGCGGCATCGACTCGTAATTCTTGTCGAAGGAGTTCTGATCCCAATTGGCGCAGAACTCAGCGGCGCGCGCGAAGGAGGGATGGCCGCGGAAGCGGTCGCGCAGGTTGCGGTCGAGCCCGACCTTGGCGAAATAGTGATAGCCCTGGAAGATCTCGTGCAGCAGCACGACGCCATGCGCCTCGTCCGAGACATACGGCCGCAGGATGGCGGCGGCGAACTCGGCATGGTTCTGCGGCGCCGGCAGATCGCCGATATCATGCAGCAGCGCGCACACCACCATCTCCTCCTCGGCGCCGTCCTTGAAGGCGCGCGTCGCCGTCTGCAGACAATGCTCGTAGGGATCGACCGGCATGCAGAGGCTTGACCCCTTGAGCCGGGTCAGCATGCCGAGCACGAGATCGGCGAGGCCGCCGCTGTCGCCGCCGACCGACGCCGCGACGCGTTGCCAATCCGCATTCGTGCTCTCGTCCATCGTGCGAAAATTCGTCGTCTCTGTCATGGGTTCCCCTCGGCCTTGCTGCGTCGCCTGATCGCGCCCGCGCCATTGTTGGCCTGCGGCGCGGCGCGAATCAAGCCGCGCGTTCCTCGATCGGCTTGACGCCGCGGAACAGGGCGAGGAGCAGCAAGTCGTAGACGATCTTCAGCCCGCCGCCGATGAGGAACGGCCAGGCGAAGGCGCTGACCGTCATCAGCCAGCCGGCAAGCGCCGGGCTGGCCGCCGCGGCGAGGCTGCGCGGCACCGCCGTCAGGCTGGCGGCGGCGGCCCGCTCTTCCGGCGTCACCACCGCCATGACGTAGGAGCTGCGCGTCGGCACATCCATCTGCGACAGCGCAGCGCGCAGCAGGAGAAGCGCGAGGACGATGCCGAGCTCAGGCACGAAGGCGACGGCGATGATGCAGAGGCTCGACGGGATGTGGGTGAAGACCATGGTGTTGACGAGGCCGATGCGGCCGGCGATGCGCACCGCGACGAGATAGGAGAACGCCGTCAGCACGCCCGACCAGAAGAAGAAGCTCGCCGCCGCGGCGAGCGACAGGCCGAAGCGGTCGAACAGCCAGAGCGCGAGCAGCGACTGGACGAAGAACCCGCCGCCGAAGGAATCGAGACTGAAGAGGGCGGCGAGGACGAGGACGATGCGGCGCGACTGGCCGAGCGGCTGCTTGACCGGCCCGGCGCTCTCCGCCGCGTCCGGCGTCAGGCGGCGATAGAGCAGGAAGGCGGCGGCGCCGATCAGCCCGTAGAGCACGAACATCGCCTGCAGCGCCGCGGTGGCGTCGAGCGGCAGCACGGCGCTCGCCAGCTCGGGCAGGCCGGCCGCCAGCGAGCCGAGGGCGCCGACCAGCGAGCCGACCAGGCTGTAGCGGGCGAAGAGCGCGGTGCGCTTGTCGTCGGCGACGTCATGCGCGAGCAGCGATTGCTCGAGCGGCAGGAAGAGGCTGACATCGCCGGCGCTCGGGTTGAGCGTGCCGACGAAGCCGATGACGACGAGCGGCCAGAAATCGCCGAAGAGAGCGAAGGAAATCCCCGTCGCCAGCATGAGCAGCGCGGCGGCGAGGAGCAGCCGGCGCGGCGCCAGGCGATGCGCCATCAGCCCGACCGCCAGAGTGAGGACGGCCGAGCCGAGCAGCGTCGCCGTGGTCAGAATGCCGATATCGAGCGGATCGAAGCCGAGCCGGGTGAGATAGACCGGCAGAAGCAGCGCGACGAACCCGTCGGCGAAAGCCCGCAAGCCGCGCGCCGAGAGCAGCAGGGACGCCGTCGAGGGTCGGCGTGCCATGCGATGATGGCCGTGCGGCTCGGCGAAGGATGCCGCGCCCGCGCCGGTCATCGGATCAGCCCGGCGAGATAAAGGACGACCCCGGCCGCCGAGCAGCCGGCGAGCGTCGCCACCATCCCTGATTTGAAGCGGAAGAGCGCCAGCATCGCCGCCGCCGAGAGCAGGAGGAACCAGGGATCGATGCTCGAGGGGACGGGCAGCTCGAGCGCCAGGCCCGGCACCTTCGACACCTCGTGGAACAGCGTATGGAGGGCGAACCAGATGGCGAGGTTGAGGATGACTCCGACCACCGAGGCGGTGATCGCCGACAGCGCGGCGCCGAGCGGCTTGTTCTCGCGCAGCGCCTCGATATAGGGGGCGCCGAGAAAGATCCACAGGAAGCAGGGCGCGAAGGTCACCCAGGTGGTGAGCAGCCCGCCGAGCGTGCCGGCCAGCATCGGCGGCAGCGCGCCGGGGTGGCGGAAGGCGGCCATGAAGCCAACGAATTGCAGCACCATGATCAGCGGCCCCGGCGTCGTCTCGGCCATGCCGAGCCCGTCGAGCATCTCGCCCGGCTTGAGCCAGCCATAGGACTCGACCGCCTGCTGCGCGACATAGGCGAGCACCGCATAGGCGCCACCGAAGGTGACGACCGCCATTTTGCTGAAGAAGACGGCGATGTCGGCGAAGACGCTGCCGCCGAGCAGGGCGACGATGGCGATGACCGGGGCCAGCCAGAGGACGAGCAGCGTGCCGCCGACCTTGACCGCCCAGCCGGTCGACGGGCGGGCATGCGCCGGGACCGCCGCGCCGAGCAGCGAATCGGCATCGGCGAGCGCCGTCTTGCCGGCGGCGCTGCCGTGGCCGCCGCCGGGCTGGAAGGCGGCGATGCCGATGCGGTTGCCGACATAGCCGATGAGCGCCGCCGCCGCGATGATCCAGGGGAATTGGACGCCGACGACGAAGATGGCGAGGAAGGCGGCGGCGGCGAGCGCCACCATGGTGCGGTTGCGCAGCGCCCGCTTGCCGATGCGGATGACCGCCTCGAGGACGATGGCGAGCACCGCCGCCTTGAGGCCGAAGAACAGCGCCTGGATGCCGCCGATCGCGCCGAATCCGGCATAGATCCAGCTCAGCGCCATGATGGCGACGAGGCCGGGCAGGACGAAGAGCATGCCGGCGACGACGCCGCCGAGCGTGCGGTGCATCAGCCAGCCGATATAGACGGCGAGCTGCTGCGCCTCGGGCCCCGGCAGCAGCATGCAGTAATTGAGCGCATGCAGGAACCGGTTGTCGCCGATCCACCGTTTCTCCTCGACGATGATGCGGTGCATGACGGCGATCTGCCCGGCCGGGCCGCCGAAGCTGAGCGCGGCGACGCGGCACCACACGAGGAAGGCCTCGCGAAAGGAGACGCCATGCGCCGCGGCGGGCGAGCGGGAAACCGACGGTGGTGAGATCGAAATCGGCGGCGTGTCCATATGCTCAGCCCCGCGCATGCGCGTGTCGAGCAGAGCTTGGACGGCGTGCCGTCTTGGTGAAGCCGGGAGTCTGCGTACCCCGACCAGGGGAGTCATACGCCAGAGGGTGCGCCGATCGCAAGTCCGATGATGCGAGACATTTGCGCAAATCCGTCCCGCGGCGGGATAATGCCCGCCTGGTGGCTTGACCGGGAGGTACCATCATGCCTGCTTATATAATCTCGGATCTGACGGCACGGGATGCCGACGCCTTGCAGACCTATCGCACGCGCGCGGCGGCCTCGATCGCGCGCCATGGCGGCCGCTATCTCGCGCGGCTCGGCAAGATCGAGACGCTGGAAGGCGACTGGCAGCCGCAAATGCTGGTCATCGTCGAGTTCCCCAGCATCGAGCAGGCGCGCGCCTGGTATCGCTCGCCGGACTACGCCGAGGCCCTCGCCGTGCGGGACCGGGCGCTCTCGCGCAATCTCATCCTGGTCGAGGGCGTTCCGCCAAGCTGAGGGAGAGGACCACGCCATGGAGCATCTGACGGTCGCGGCGAACGGCGCCGCCTTCCACGTCGCGCGGACGGGTCGGGGACGGCCGCTTCTCCTGCTGCATGGCTGGCCGGAATTCTGGCTCACCTGGGAAGCGGTGATGACCCGGCTGGCCGATCGCTTCCTGCTCGTCGCGCCCGATCTGCGCGGCTTCGGCGACAGCGACAAGCCGGCCGGACCCTTTGGTCCGCCGGACCATGCCGCCGACATGCTGGCGCTGCTCGACGCCCTCGCCCTCGACGAGGTTGGGGTGGTCGGCCACGATGTCGGCGGCGCCGTCATGCAGCCGCTCGCCCGCCGCGCGCCGGAGCGCATCGCCGGGCTGTTCTTCTTCGATTTCGTCTATCCCGGCATCGGGCCTCGCATGGCCGCGCCCGACCGGCTCAACGAGATCTGGTACCAGTCCTTCCACCAGATGGCGATGGCGCCGGCGCTGATCGGCGCCACGCGGGACACCTGCCGGACCTATCTCGCGCATTTCCTGCGCCATTGGACGCATCGCCATGACGCGTTCGACGCGTTGCTCGACGCCTTCACCGATAATTTCCTCAAGCAAGGCAATCTCGCCGGCGGCTTCGCCCATTACCGCGCCGCGCATGCCGGCCGCATCGCCATGATGAAGGGCGAGGCGCCCGTCCTGCCGCCGATCGCGACGCCGAGCTGCGTTCGCTGGGCGCAGCACGATCCGCTCTTCCCCTATGAGTGGACGGATCGCCTCGGCGAGACCTTCAGCGATCTCGATCTCGCGCTCTTCCCGGATGTCGGGCATTTCCCCCATCGCGAGGACCCCGACCGCGCCGCCGCCGAAATCGCGGCGTTCTTCAGCCGCATCGCCTGGCGCTAACGGCGCGAGTCGCGAACGGATCCTCAGCGGACCGCGCCAGCATACGCGTCGATCAGCTCGGGATGACCGCCGGTGAGGCGGGCGCTTGTCTCGGGCTCGGCCAGCAGCTCGTGGGGGAAGCCGAGCGGGATGGCGCTCGCCCCGTCGAGCCGGGCAATCTGCTCCTCGCTCAGCACGAGCGCGGCGGCGGCGAGATTGTCGGCGAGCTGCGCCGGCGTGCGCGGGCCGATGATCGGCAGCACGCCCTTTTCCATGACCCAGGCGATGGCGACTTGGCTGGGCGTCGCGCCCACCTCCTCGGCGATCGCGAGCACGGCGTCGATCGCGGCGGTCTTCCTCGCATCGCTCTCGCCGTGGATGACGCGGCCGAAGCGCTGCGCGCGGCCGGTCTCGCCGCGGCGGTACTTGCCGGTGAGCAAGCCGCCGCCGAGCGGCGACCAGCCGACCGTGCCGAGCCCGAACCCCGCCGCCATCGGCAAGAGCTCGCGCTCGGGCGTGCGCTCGACCAGGCTGTACTCGATCTGCAGGCCGGCGATCGGCGCCCAGCCGCGCAGCTCCGCCAGCGTCGCGGCGGCGGCGACGCGCCAGGCGGGGAAATCGGAGAGGCCGGCATAGATGATCTTGCCGCCGCGCACGAGATCGTCGAGCCCGCGCACGATCTCCTCGACCGGCGTCACCCCGTCGGGCATGTGGACCCATAAGAGGTCGATGCGGTCGGTGCGCAGCCGCTTTAGGCTGCCCTCCACCGCCTGGATCATCACCTTGCGGCTGTTGCCGACGCTCTGGATGCCGCTGGCGGCGGCGGCGCCGCGGGCGAATTTGGTCGCCAGCACGATCTCGTCGCGCGCCGCGCCGATGAACTCGCCGAGCAGACTCTCGGACTGGCCGAACTGATAGCTGTCGGCGGTGTCGATGAAGTCGCCGCCGGCGGCGCGATAGGCGTCGAACACGGCGCGCGCCTCGTCGGGCTCCGAGCCATAGCCCCATCTCGTGCCGAAGGTTCCGGCGCCGAGGGCGAGGGTCGAGACGCGAAGGCCGGTGCGGCCGAAAACGCGATGGCGCATGTGAGACATCCTCCGAAGCGGCGAGGTTGGCGAGACATCATGATGACGATCGTCATCTATCGATTTGCTATTGATGGCGACCGTCATATATCTTGTCAAGAGGGATGCGCGGCGAAAGGAACGAACATGCGCGTGACACGGGAGAAGGCGGCGGAGAACCGCGAGCGGATCGTCACCACGGCCGCGAAGCTCTTCCGCGAGAAGGGGTTCGACGGCGTCGGTCTCGATGCGATCATGGAGGGCGTCGGCCTGACGCATGGCGGCTTCTACCGCCATTTCCGCTCCAAGGACGAGCTGGCCGCCGAGGCGATCGCGCGCGGCCTCGCCGCCAGCGCCGAGAAGCAGGCCGCCCATGCCTCGCTGCAGGATCTCGTCTGCGCCTATCTCTCGCCGGCGCATCGCGACGATCTCCGCGGCGGCTGCGTCGTTGCGGCGCTCGGCGGCGACATCGCGCGGCAGGGCGACGGGGTGCGGCGCGGGCTGACTGGCTATGTGCGCGAGCAGCTCGATCGGCTGGCGCGGTGGATGGCCGGTCGAGACGAGAGGCGTGACCCGGCGGCGCGCGAGCAGGCGATCGCCACGCTCGCCGGCCTGGTCGGCGCGCTGGTCCTCGCCCGCGCGGTCGACGATCCCGCCCTCTCCGACGAGATTCTCGCCGCCGCGCGCGCCGCCTACGGCGGCGCCGAGGGATCATGACATATTAATTAATCTTAATTAACCGGATCCACAGCGCGCGCCCGGCCGGCTATGCTGTCGCAAGACAGGTGCCCGGCGCGCTGCCTGTCGCGCCCAACCGGCACCCATTTCATCCAATCCAGAGAAAGGGTTCCGACATGAGCACGATCACCACCAAGGACGGCGCGCAGATCTATTACAAGGACTGGGGCAAGGGACAGCCTGTCGTGTTCAGCCATGGCTGGCCGCTGAGCGCCGATGCCTTCGAGGACCAGATGTTCTTCCTCGCCTCGCAGGGCTATCGCTGCATCGCCCATGACCGCCGCGGCCATGGCCGTTCGAGCCAGCCGTGGCACGGCAACGACCTCAACACCTATGCCGACGACCTCGCCGAACTCGTCGAGAAGCTCGACCTCAAGAACGCGATCCATGTCGGTCATTCCACCGGCGGCGGCGAGGTCACGCGCTATATCGGCCGCCACGGCACCAAGCGCGTCGCCAAGGCGGTGCTGATCGGCGCGATACCGCCGCTGATGCTCAAGACGCCGGCCAATCCCGGCGGCTTGCCGCTCGAGGTCTTCGACGGGTTGCGCAACAGCGTCATCGCCGACCGCTCGCAGTTCTGGAAGGAGCTCAGCCTGCCCTTCTACGGCTACAACCGGCCGGGCGCCAAGATCTCGGAAGGCGTGCGCGAGTCGTTCTGGCTGCAGAGCTCGATGGCGGGCTTTCCCGCCTCCTATTTCTGCATCAAGGCGTTCTCCGAGACGGACCTCACCGAGGATCTCAAGAAGATCGACGTGCCGACCCTCATCCTGCACGGCGACGACGACCAGATCGTGCCGATCGGCGCCTCGGCGATGCTGTCCTCCAAGCTCGTCAAGAACGCGACGCTGAAAGTCTATCCCCCGACCTCCTGGCCTTCGCCCGCGGCTGACGACCGCACCGCGCGTAGTCCGGAAGTGCCTCAGCCTGGCTTCGGATCAGGCTGAGGCTGAGGAATTCACCCCGACCGCCTCGACGCGCCGGCGTTGAGATGGCCCTGGTGTTCAAATGCCCCGGGCGCTCAGATGCTCGACGAGCGCCCGCGCATGCGCCGGCAGCGCGCGCAGGCTTCGCACGCAAATCGTCAGACGGCGCCGTGCCCAGGCATCGGTTAGCGGAATGACGCGGATCGTCATCGACCGGCGGCAGCGCTGCGCCGCGGTCGCCGGCACCACGGCGAGACCGATGCCGCTTGCGACGACCCGGCACACCGCATCGAAACCGGGCAGCCGCACGCGCAGCCTGAGCCGATAGCCGGCGCGCGCGGCATGATCGTCGAGATGCTCCTGCAGCGCGCTGCCGGCGCCGAGACCGACATAATCGTGATCGAGCGTCTCGCGGAAGGCCAGCGCGCGACGCCGGCCCAGCGCGTGCCGGCGCGGCGCGACGACGACCAGCCGATCGTCGGCGAACGGAAACGTCTCGAGCTCGGCGGCGGCATCGACGGCATCGGCGACGATGCCGATATCGGCAAGCCCGGCGGCGATGGCGCGTACGATCTCGCCGCTCGGACGCTCCTCCAGATCGACGTCGATCGTGGGATGCGCCGAGAGGAAGGTGCCCAGCGCGGCCGGCAGGAACTCCGTCGTCGCCGCGGTATTCGAGAGCAGCCGGACATGGCCGCGCAGCCCGGTGGCATATTCCGTCAGCTCGCCGCGCATGCGCTCGAGCTGCTGGGCGACGATCCCTGCGTGACGCGCGAGCGCCGATCCCGCCGGCGTCAGCGCGACGCCGCGCCGTTGCCGGTCGAGCAGCGACGCGCCGAGCGCGGCCTCCATGGCGCGGATCCGCTCGCTCGCCGAGGCCAGCGCCATGCCGGCGCGCGCCGCCCCGCCGGTGATGCTGGCGGCTTCGGCGACGTGCAGGAAGAGGCGCAGATCGACGAGATCGAAGCGCGGGGAAATCTTCATCACCAATCATGCCTTCGGCTTTGCCTGAGGCAAGCTTAGCAGCTTCCGCATTGTGCGTCCCGCCTCGCACGGCAAGGATGCGCGCGGTCGCTACCTCGGGCAGACCGCAATGCATTCCGCCGCATACGTCATCAGCTTCACGGCCCTCACCTTCCTGCTCGCCGGGCTGGTCAAGGGCGTGACCGGCATGGGCCTGCCGACCGTCGCCATCGGCTTGCTGGCGACGGTGATGAGTCCGGCGCAGGCGGCGATGCTGCTGCTGGTTCCGTCGTTGGCGACGAATCTCTGGCAATTGGCATCAGGGCCGCGCTGCCTGCCGCTGCTCCGCCGGCTGTGGCCGATGATGCTGGGCATCGCCGTCGGCACCTGGGCGGGCATCTGGGCAGGCGTCGGCCTGCTCGCGCAGGACCACCATGGCCGCGCGGCCATGGCGCTGGGCGCCGCCCTCGTCGCCTACGCCGCTCTCGGCCTGACGAAGCTCGAATTCGCCGTGCCGCCGGCGTGGCAGTCCTGGCTCGCCGCGCCGATCGGCGCCGCCACCGGGTTGGTGACCGCGGCGACCGGAATCTTCGTTCTCCCCGCCGTGCCCTATCTCGGTGCGCTCGGCTTCGAGAAGGAGGAACTCGTGCAGGCGCTCGGCCTCTCCTTCACCGTCTCGACCCTGGCGCTCGCCGCCGGCCTCTATGCCGCCGGCGCGATCCGCGAGTCGCTGGCCGTCACGTCGCTGCTCGCCCTCGCGCCGTCCCTGCTCGGCATGCTTGCCGGGCAGTATCTGCGCCGGCGCGTCAAGCCGGCGACGTTCCGGCTGTGCTTCTTCCTCGGGCTTCTCGGCCTCGGCATCGATCTGCTGGCGCGGCCGCTTTTCTAGCGCGCTCGGCCATCTTCCGGTGCAAGCGCGCGAGATAGAGACCTGTCGTCAGGCAGCCGCCGATGACCAGCCCCGATCAGAGGCCGCCGACCGGCGCCTCCGTCAGTTGCCGGCGTCTCGCGGCGGCGGCGCCGCGTCGCCTGGAATCTCGACGCCCGCCGCTGCCAGCAGGATGCCGGCCGCGTCGCGCGCCGCCCGCGCCATTTTCGGGTCGCCGCGCACCAGCGCGCCGGCGATGGCGCCGTCGACCAGCAGCATGAGCTGGGTCGCCAGCCCCTCGGCATCCGCCACGTCGAGCCGCGTCAGCAACGCGCGGAACCACTGGCGCCGCTGCTCCTTGAAGGCGAGCGCGAGCTGGTTGGCTTCGTGTTTCGGCTCCTTCAATTCGGCCACCGCGTTGACGAACGCACAGCCGCGGAAGCTATTGCCGGCGAAGGAGCGCTCCAGCCGATCGAAATCGCCGAGGATCTGCTCGACCGCCGGAAGGTCGGAAAGCGGGACCGGCCGGATGCGGCGCGTCAGATAGGCGGCGATCAGCGCGTCCTTCGAGGGAAAGTAGTTGTAGAGCGTGCGCTTGCTGATGCCGATCTCGGCGGCGATGGTGTCGACGCCGACGGCGCGGATGCCCTGGCGGTAGAACAGCCGGTCCGCCGTGTCGAGAATCCGCTCCCGCATCGCGGGCTTGCCGGATGATGCCGCCGCCATCACATCGACCTCATTACACCGACCTGTGTAGTTTTTGCTTGACCACGCTCTAGCGCCCCATCATTGTAAGTACACAGCTCTGTGTAATCAAGGCTTCGGCCGGGAGCCCCTGCGATGACCGACGGCAAACGCCTGCGCCCGGCCCTGCCGATCCTCGTCGGCGCCGCGACGATGCTCAGCCTCGGCATGGGGGTGCGCCAGAGTTTCGGCCTGATCCTGCAGCCGCTGACCCGCGACATCGCGATCACCGTCTCCGACTTCACCCTGGCGATGGCGGTGCAGAACCTCGCCTGGGGCTTCCTGCAGCCGGTCGCCGGCGCCTTGGCGGTGCGGCTCGGCTTCCGCCCGATCATGCTGGCGGGCGCGGCGCTCTATGCCGCTGGCCTGCTCTCGCTCGCCACGGCGCAGGGGCTGCTCGGAATCCTCTTCGGCGCCGGCGTGCTCATCGGCGTCGCCCTTTCCTGCACCGCCTCCGGCATGGCGCTGGCGGTCGGCTCGCGCGCCGTCACCGCCGCGGGTTCGCTCGGCGCCCTGCTCTCGGCGCCGCTCGGACAGAGTCTGGCGGGCGATTTCGGCTGGCGCGCCTGCGTGCTCGGCTTCCTCGTGCTGGCGCTCTTCATGCTGCCCGCCGCCTGGTTTGCCGGACGCGTCGACCAGATCGCCTTGCCGCGCGCCGGCACGGAGCCGATCGGCGAGACCGCGCTGCGGATTGCGCTCGGCGCGGCGCTGCGCAGCGCGCCCTTCCTGGTCATGGCCGGCGCCTATTTCGTCTGCGGCATGCAGCTTCTCTTCATCGCGACGCACTTGCCCTCCTATCTCGCGCTCTGCGGCATGGACCCGATGCTGAGCGCCGAGGCGCTCTGCGTCATCGCCGGCTTCAACGTCTTCGGCAGCCTGTTCTTCGGCTGGGCCGGCGGGCATTGGTCGAAGCTGGCGCTGCTCGGCATCATCTACATTTCGCGCTCGCTCGTGCTCGGCTGGTATTTCGCCCTGTCGCCGACGCCGGGCAGCACGCTCGTCTTCGCCGCCCTGATGGGATTTCTCTGGCTCGGCGTCGGGCCGCTGGTCGCCGGCTCGGTCGTCGAGATGTTCGGGCTGCGCTGGCAGGCGATGATCCAGGGCCTCGCCTTCATGAGTCACCAATTCGGCAGCTTCCTCGGCGCGTTCGGCGGCGGGCTGTTGTTCGATGCGCTGGGCTCTTACGACCTCGCCTGGCGGCTCGGCGTCGGCATGGGGCTGGCCGCCGGGCTCGTCCAGGTGAGTTTCGCGCTGCTGCGGCCGCCGCTTCCCGCCACCGCGTGAGATCGCGGCGTGACATGAATGCGTGACATGACGGCGCGGTCGCAACTCTGCGATCTCGGCACGCTGCTGAGCGGCGTGACGGCGGCGTGGCGGAGCTTCGACCTCGCGAAACTCAAATCACGATCGGGGAGATGGCATGCCTCTCCCAAAGGCTCGGCAAGAGAGGGGACGGCAAGATGCTTTGGATCAGGCGCGAGCTCTCGTCCCCTTTCCCGATCAGGTCTCTTGCCCGCCCGATCTTGTCGTACGGCGAGAGAACGACCGCATGAGCCCCGCGGTCTGGCGATGCCAGTCGCGAACTGGCATGGCCGGAAATCCGCCGACGACACCGCCCGGCTCTATATTGCGCATGACGCCGCTATTGCCGGCAATTCGTGCGCCCGACCCGATCGTCACGTGATCGCTGACGGCGCTGTGACCGCCGATCATCACGCCATCGCCGAGAGTGGCGCTGCCCGCGATCCCGGCCTGACCGCAAATGACGCAAGACCGTCCAAGCCGCACGTTGTGTGCGATCTGAACGAGATTATCGAGCTTGCAACCGCTGCCGATCACCGTGTCGCCGCTCGTGCCGCGGTCTATCGCAGAATTCGAACCGACGTGAACGTCGTCACCGATCGTCACCCTGCCGAGTTGCAGCATGCGCGTGAGGCCATTGAGGTGTGGTTCATAGCCAAAGCCGGGGCCACCGATGCAAACGCCGGAGCCGATTTCGACACGCGAGCCGATCAATGCATGGCTGATTGTCGTGTTCGCCGCGATCCGGCAGTCATCGCCGAGCACCACGCCAGCGCCGACCACCACGTTGCTGGCGATATGGCAGCTTTTGCCGATGTCGACACCTGGTCCGACGACGGCGCCGGAATCGATCCGAGAACCGAGGCCGATCGTCGCCGTGGGATCGATTCGCGCCGCGCTATCGATGATCGCATCCGGGGCGGGCGACGGATAAAAGAGATGGCCGATCTGAGCGTAGGCCAGACGAGGTTGCGCCGCGAGGAGAAGGCGGCTTCCCCTTGGCGCGTGTCGGGCAAGACCGCGACTGGTGACGATCGCTCCCGCATGGGTGTCCGCCAGGGCCCGTAGATAGCGCGTATCATAGAAGAGGCTGAGCTCGCCCGGCGCGGCGTCGTCCAGCGCGGCGATATCGCGGATCATCAGATGGCCGGCCTGGGCCGTGGATAGTTCCGCGCCGACCTGCTCCGCAATATCCCCCAGCGAAAAGGGGCCGCGCCGATGGAAGAACCGTGAGTCGGCCAATGCGATCTCCTCTCAAAATCGGTAGGCAATGCCGAGACCGGTGAAGAATTGCGTGCGGGCTTGGACGATCGGGCTGCTGCCGGCATCGCCGACGAGCTCTCTGACGCTCGAGACGCCGCGGAGGCCCCAATGGTCGTCGAGCTTGTAAAGGAGACTGGCCTGCAGCCCGACATCCTTGACGCCGCCGCCCGGCGTAAAGACGTGCAGACCGGAAGATTGCGATTGCGCCGAGGTGACGCCGAAAAACGTCTGGTTGTATTGGCCGTCGCTGAAGGTGATCTCGGGCCCGATCTTCAGACCCAAGCTGTCGGACAGTTTCAACCCGTACGATGCTTGGATCTGTGCCTCGAGACCGTTCTTGCTGTGGACGATCGCCTGCCTGATGGTCGCCAAGAGATCGAAGGGTCGCATCTCGTATCTGACGAAGCCGCCCGCGGTGATGCTGGACTGGATGTTGCCGAGACCGCGGAGCGCCGCATCGTCCGATTCGTTCCGGCCGCCGAGATAGCCGAGCAGCGGCCCGGCGGTGAAGCCGCCGAGGCGAACGACATTGGCGCGGAGCCCTTCCGGACTGAGCGACACGAGGTCGTCATAGGTGATGGAAACGAAAGGGATGGGGGCGGGCTCGTAGGATTGCGATCCCTGATAGGTCGGTCGCGCGCCCACGCCGCCGCCGATGACAAGATCCCATCCGTGCGGCTTCGCCTTCGACAGCCCCTCGCTGGTGATTTCCTGCTCGTCGAGGTCCTGCGCCGTCGCGCGTTCGGCGCATACCACGGCAATCGCCATGACGAGACAGCCGGCAATGGCCCCGTTGACCCGACAGCTGGTATAGAATCCCAGTTTTCCGCTCATGTCCCATCCTTGATCGCCTGCGACGAGGATGAACCTAGGGAGTCGGTGTAACTGCGGGATGTCCGCGACAAGCGGTTTTGTAACCGAGATGGCCCGCCGATGCGTTTTGCAACATGCAGTTACAAAGCCGCCGCCGCTTCCGTCCCAAAAGGGTGTAGGTCGTGACGATGCAGTCATCGCAATTCGCGTCGGGAACCGAGCACATCCTGGTCGTCGACGATGATCGCGAGATCGGCGCGCTGCTGTCGAAATTCCTTACCCGCCATCACTACCGGGTAACGGTGGCGACGAACGGCAAGACGATGTTCGAGGCTCTGACCGGCGCCACCATCGATCTCGTCATTCTCGATCTGATGCTGCCCGGCGAGGACGGATTGAGCCATTGCCGACGGCTGCGCCAGGAATCGGCCGTGCCCGTCATCATGCTGACGGCGATGCATAGCGATGTCGATCGCATTGTCGGACTCGAAATTGGCGCCGACGACTATCTCACCAAGCCGTTCAACAGCCGCGAGCTCCTGGCGCGGATCAGGGCCGTGCTGCGACGAACCGGAATCCAGCCGCGCGGCGCGCAAGCGCGCGAGGGCGCTGTGCTCGGCTTTGCGGGCTGGCGGCTCGACGTCTCCTCGCGTCAGCTCACCTCGCCCGAGAAGCTGCTGGTTCACCTCACGGCGGGTGAATTCGATCTGCTGGTCGCGTTGGCGGATCGCGCGCCGCGCGTCCTGACCCGCGACCAGCTGCTCGACATCGCGCGCGGCCGGTCGGCCAGCGCGTTCGATCGTAGCGTCGACGTGCAAATCAGCCGCTTGCGGCGAAAGATCGAGACCAACGCCAAGGATCCGGCACTGATCCGAACCGTGCGCGGCGGCGGCTACATGCTATCGGTTCCGGTGACGAAGCAATGACGCTTCGCTGGCGCATCCCCGACACTGTTGCAACCCGCGTGGCGATGGTGATGCTGGCGATGGTCGTCTTCACCCTGGCGCTCAATGGCCTGCTGTTCTTCTTCGGCGACGAGCTGGAGAAGCCGCACCGGAGCGTAGAAGATCTGCTTCACGATGTCGTCATGACGACCAAGCTTTTCGAGCTATCGGAACCGCAACGCCGTCCGGCGCTCGCCAGCGCCCTCGACGGCGACCGCTTCTTCGTCAGATGGTATCCTGCGCGCCCGCTCGGCCTCGGCGGAGCGGGCGTCAAGACGGATGGCGCGGTGTTGTCTCATCAGCTCCGTGCGCAGCTCGGCAAGCCGGACAGCGAGATCATGATAGTTCGCGAGCGCACGCTCCCCGCGGGCTCGCCGCTGCTTGACCACGACACGACGCAGATCACCGATCCCCGCTTCCTCACCATCCTGCTGAACGACGGAAGCTGGCTGGTCTTCACGGGGGATCGGAGCCTGTTGGAGAACATGGCGCTCCGCTTTGGCTTGCGCCTGGTCGTTGTGCTCATTGCGATCGTTGCCGCCTCGATCTGGGTCGCCCGGTTATTCTCGGCCCCGCTCGCCTATTTCATCGATGCTGCCGAGCGGTTTGGCATCGATCCCCATGCCATGCCTATCCCGGCGCGCGGCCCGCGCGAAATTCAGCGAGCAATCCGCTCCTTCAATGGCATGCAACAGCGGATTCAGCGATTCGTCGCCGATCGGACGCAAATGATCGCGGCGATCTCGCACGATCTGCGCACGCCGATAACCCGGCTTCGCCTGCGCTCGGAATTCGTCGAGGACGAGGACGAGCAGAAGAAGATGTTGGACGACCTCGATCAGATGGAGGGCATGGTCGCCGAGACGCTGGATTTCATACGCGACGACCGCACGCAAGAGAGGCGCGTCGACTTCGATCTGCCGGTCCTGCTGCAGAGCATCGTCGACGATCTCGCCGATGCCGGACAGCCGGCAAGCTTCGCCGGGCCGGATCACGGGAAATTCACCGGCCGGCCGATGGCACTGCGGCGCGCCCTCAACAACCTGCTGGAGAACGCGATCAAATACGGCGAACGCGCCAATCTCTCGGTGGAGCGGCTGGAGCATGGTTGGAATATCCGGATCGCCGATATCGGCTTGGGGACGCCCTTCTTCCGCATCGAGAGCTCGCGAAACCGCGAGACCGGCGGCACCGGTCTGGGCTTGTCGATTGCCCGCTCGATCGTGCGTGCGCATGGCGGCGATATCGGCTTCCGCGATCCGCCATCCGGCGGTTTCGAGGGCGAAGTGTGGCTCCCGATGACGGTCCGTCGGCCATGAGGCGAGCATTTCGCGACAGTCCGGCGCATGGTGCGCTCACCACAATCACAATCAGATCGCGACGGTTGCACCTTCCGGCGATCGGCCCGGCGATCGACGACGAATAATCTCTCTCTGCCGTGTCGGAATGGCGCTCCCCGCTTCGTCCTTGGGATGACGCCCGGAACCGTCCGGGCACGCATCGGCAAGGAGAGAGCGCGCGATGAGCACCGATAGTTCAGGCGCGGGCCCGGAATCCGAGATCCGCTTCCTGCTCGACGATCGCGCGGCGGCGCTGCGCGCCAAGGATGCCGACGGCGTCCTCGCCCGTCACGCGGCGGATTTCGTCCAATTCTCGCTGGCGCCGCCGTTGCGCTGGACGGGCACCGACAGGAGCGGGCTCGATTCCTGGTTCTCGACCTGGAAGGGACCGCTCGGCTACGAGCGCCGCGAGACCAACATCGTCAGCCGCGAGGATCTCGCCTTCTGCCACGGCTTCGTGCGGCTGAGCGGCACCAAGACCGACGGCACGCATAACGATCTCTGGTTCCGTCAGACGCTCGGCCTACGGCGGATCGGCGGCGTATGGAAGATCGCGCATGAGCACGATTCGGTGCCCTTCTACATGGATGGCAGCCTGCGGGCGGCGGTCGATCTCAAGCCTTAGCCGCAACAAGAGGAAACGCCACCGAAATGACCGTCATCGATGCCATCTGGCGTGGCCTCGCTCGCTGCGAGCGCCGCTGTAATCGCTTCGGATGACGGCCGCCACGACGGGAACGTGCCGCTCGCCCCGCCCCGCCAGATCGTCGCGCATCTCCCTTGTATATCCTTTCCGGATAACTATATCCGTAAAGGATAAGGCTGGGAGAATCCGCAAGATGGTCACCAAGGCGGCAGATCGACCGATGGAAACGAAGGCGGACTTCTCCTTTGAGGGGAGTTCAAGCCGGGACTCCACCACCGTCCGCCTGTTTTTTGCCTGTAGTTTACAGGCGCGTCCGCCCCGCGAAGGCGCCTTGCCTCCGATTTCCGCCGTTGGTAGTGTGAAATGAATCGGTTCCCCCTCGCCCACGGTTCCCCGGTGCTCGACGGAAAGCGCATCCTGCTCATCATCTCCGGCGGCATCGCGGCCTATAAGAGCCTCGAGCTGATCCGCCGGCTGCGCGAGCGCGGCGCCGCCGTGCGCTGCGTCCTGACGGCGGCGGCGCAGCATTTCGTCACCCCCCTCTCGGTCGCCGCGCTCAGCGAGGACAAGGCCTATAGCGATCTCTGGTCGCTCACCGACGAGAGCGAGATGGGCCATATCCGCCTCTCCCGCGAGGCCGATCTCGTCGTCGTCGCGCCGGCCACCGCCGATCTCCTCGCCCGCATGGCGGCGGGAATGGCGAACGATCTCGCGGCTACAACGCTCCTGGCAACCGACAAGTCCGTGCTGGTCGCCCCGGCGATGAACGTCATGATGTGGCACCATCAGGCGACGCAGGACAATCTGGCGCTTCTCGCATCGCGCGGCATTCTCACCGTCGGCCCCAATGCCGGCCCGCTCGCCGACGGCGAGACCGGCATGGGACGGGTCGCCGAGCCGCTGGAGATCGTCGCCGCGATCGAGGCGTTCTTCGCCGCCGGCGATCGGCTCAAGGGCCTCCGACTCGAAGGGCGGCGGGCGCTGGTGACCTCCGGCCCGACGCATGAGCCGATCGACCCGGTGCGCTATATCGCCAACCGCTCCTCCGGCAAGCAGGGCCATGCCATCGCCGCGGCCCTCGCCGGGCTCGGCGCCGAGACGGTGCTGATCTCCGGCCCGAGCCGCGAGGCCGACCCGCGCGGCGTGCGCGTCGTCCATGTCGAGACCGCGCGCGAGATGCTGAGCGCCTGCGAGGCGGCCCTGCCCGCCGATATCGCGGTCTGCGCCGCCGCCGTCGCCGATTGGCGCGTCGCCGACGCCGCCGGTCAGAAGATCAAGAAGAACGGCAAGCCGCCTTCGCTCAAGCTTGCGGAGAATCCCGACATCCTCAAGACGCTGAGCCACGCCGGCAATCGCCGCCCCGCCCTCGTCGTCGGCTTCGCCGCCGAGACCGAGAAAATCGTCGCCCAGGCGCGCGCGAAGCTGGCGCGCAAGGGCTGCGACTGGATCCTTGCCAATGACGTCTCGCCGGCGATGGGCACGTTCGGCGGCGACCGCAATACCATCCATCTCGTCGACGCCGCCGGGGTCGAGGACTGGCCGGCGATGACCAAGCAGGAGGTCGCCTTCCGCCTGGCCGCGCGCATCGGCGCCCATTTCGCCGCGCGAGGGGACAAATGATCCAAAACGCTCTCACCACGACGGCACGAAGGACACGAGGATCTTCCCGTCGCCGCTTCGCGCCGGGATGCCGTCTTCGTGTCTTCCTTGGTCTCTTTATGCCTTCGTGGTGCGAGCGTCCTTCTCGGCGTGCCTTCGCATGAGCCCGGTCCGCGTCGCCCTCAAAATCCTGCCGCATGCCGCGTCCCTGCCGCGCCCGTCCTATGCGACGGCGGCGAGCGCGGGGGTCGACCTCGCCGCGGCGGTGAGCGGCGACATCGCCCTCGCGCCGGGCGAGCGCATGGCGGTGCCGACCGGCATCGCCCTCGCTCTGCCCCTGGGCTATGAGGGGCAGATCCGGCCGCGCTCCGGCCTCGCCCTCAAACACGGACTCACTGTGCTCAACAGCCCGGGCACGATCGACGCCGATTATCGCGGCGAGATCCACATCATCCTCGCCAATCTCGGCGGCGAGACGGTCGTGCTGGAGCGCGGCCAGCGCATCGCCCAGCTGGTCGTCGCGCCGGTCAGCCGCGTCGCCTTCGACGAGGTCGCCGCGCTGCCGGCGAGCGGGCGCGGCGCCGGCGGCTTCGGCTCGACGGGGCGCTGACATGCTGCGCCTCTCCAAGAAGACGCTGTTCGCCATCGAGGCGGTGCTCGACATCGCCTACAACGCCAGCACGGTGCCGGTGCAGTCGAGCGAGATCACCAAGCGCCAAGGCATCCCGCGGCGCTATCTCGAGCAGGTGCTGCAGCAGCTGGTGCGCAGCGGCATCCTGTCCGGCACGCGCGGCCCGCGCGGCGGCTATCGCCTGGCGCGCGAGCGGCGACGCATCACCCTCGGCGAGATCATCCGCGTCATCCGCGAGCTCGAAGCCAGCGAGGATCCGATCGCCGATCCGGCCGGCGCCGAGCTCGGCCACAAGGTGGTGCGGCCGCTCTGGCAGGAGCTGCAGGATTCGGTGATGAAGCAGCTCGAGGCGATCACCATCGAGGATCTCTGCCTGCGCGCCTTTCGCGCCGGCATCGCCGGAGAGTTCGGCGCACGCATGGATTTCACCATCTAGAAACGAGGGAGAGAACGAATGGCATCGGCGGAATTTCGCGGCCGCGTCTACGACAGCATCATCGACACGATCGGCGCGACGCCGCTCGTCCGCCTCTCCCGCCTCGCCACCGCGCATGGGGTGAAGGCCGAGCTCGTCGGCAAATGCGAGTTCTTCAACCCGCTCGCCTCCGTCAAGGACCGTATCGGTGCGGCGATGATCGAGGCGGCCGAGCGCTCCGGCAAGCTGAAGAAATCGACGGTGCTGATCGAGCCGACCTCGGGCAATACCGGCATCGCCCTCGCCTTCGTCTGCGCCGCCAAGGGTTATCGCCTCATCCTGACGATGCCCGAGAGCATGTCGCTGGAGCGCCGCAAGATGCTCAAGCTGCTCGGCGCCGAGCTCGAGCTGACGCCGGCGCCGCTCGGCATGAAGGGCGCCATCGCCAAGGCCGAGGAGCTGCAGCGCTCGCTGCCCGACGCGCTCATCCTGCAGCAGTTCCAGAACCCGGCGAATCCCGAGATCCACCGCAACACCACCGCCGAGGAGATCTGGAGGGATACCGACGGCAAGGTCGATGCCGTGGTCAGCGGCGTCGGCACCGGCGGCACGCTGACCGGCGTCGGCAGCGTGCTCAAGCCGCGCAAGCCCGGCCTCAGGATGATCGCCGTCGAGCCCGAGGACAGCGCCGTGCTGTCCGGCGGCCCGCCTGGCCCGCACAAGATCCAGGGCATCGGCGCCGGCTTCGTCCCCGAGATCCTCGACAAGTCGCTGATCGACGAGGTCGTCCGCATCGGCAACGAGACGGCGTTCAAGGCGGCGCGCGAGATCGCCAAGCTCGAAGGCCTGCCGGTCGGCATCTCGGGCGGCGCGGCGCTCGCCGCCGGGCTCGAGGTCGGCTTGCGGCCCGAGATGGCGGGCAAGACGATCGTCATCATCCTGCCCGATTTCGCCGAGCGCTATCTCTCGACCGCGCTGTTCGAGGGCATCTGAGGGGTCGGCGGGCGTGCCATGGAGCTCAGCGAAGCCCAGTTCCATCGCTACGCCCGCCATCTCATCCTCGACGAGGTCGGCGAGGAGGGCCAGGAGAAGTTGCTGGCCTCGCGCGTCCTCGTCGTCGGTGCCGGCGGGCTCGGCTCGCCGCTCCTCCTCTATCTCGCGGCGGCCGGGATCGGCACGCTCGGCATCATCGATCACGACAAGGTCGACCTGACCAACCTGCAGCGCCAGATCGCCCACGCGACCGAGCGCATCGGCATGGCGAAAGTCGAGAGCGCGCGCCAGGCGATCGCCGCGGTCAATCCCGAGATCCGCGTCGAGAGCCATGCGACGGCGCTCGACGCGACGAATGTCGCGGCGCTGGTGGCGGGCTATGACCTGATCGCCGACGGCAGCGACAATTTCGCCACGCGCTATCTCCTGACCGATGCCTGCTTCGCCGCCAAGAAGCCGCTGGTCGCCGCCGCCCTCGCCCCGTTCGACGGCCAGCTCTCGACCTACAAGCCCTATCTCGGCGCCGGCCATCCCTGCTATCGCTGCCTCTTCCGCGAGGCGCCGCCGCCCGATCTCGTGCCGCGCTGCGAGACCGCCGGCATTCTCGGCGCCGTCGCCGGCGTCGTCGGCACGCTGCAGGCGGTCGAGATCCTGAAGGAGCTGCTCGGCATCGGCGACGGCCTGTCCGGCACGCTGCTGATGTACGACGCGCTCGGCGCGCGCTTCCAGCGCATCAAGCTGCCCAAGGACCCGGACTGCCCGACCTGCGGCGCCGGCGCCACGGTCACGACGATCCGGCCGGCGACGCTCGCCGATCTCGCCGCGGTCGAGCGCATCGTCGCCGCTTCCTATGAGAAATACATCGCGCGCATCGGCAAGAAGCCGGGGCCGATGCTCGACGATTACCGCCGGCGCATCGCCGAGGGCGCGGTCTCCGTCGCCTCGGCCGAGGGCGCGGTGGCCGGTCTCATCGTGCTGCTGCCGGAGAGCGACCATCTCCTCCTCGACAACGTCGCGGTCGCGACGAATGTCCAAGGCAAGGGCATCGGCCGGCTTCTGATCGATTTCGCCGAGGCGGAGGCGCGCCGGCGCGGCTACGGCGAGATCCGCCTCTACACGCACGAGACGATGCACGAGAACATCGCGCTCTATCCCCGCCTCGGCTACGAGGAGACGGGCCGCGGGGCGCAAGCCGGCTACGCGCGCGTTTTCTTCCGCAAGCGCCTGCGCTGATGCCGCGCGCCTCAGAACATTCCTTCGAGGACGCGGTCGGGTGGCCGATGGCCGTCGGCGAAGGTCTTGATGTTGATGATGACCTTCTCGCCCATGTCGATGCGACCGTCGAGCGTCGCCGAGCCCATATGCGGCAGCAACACGACATTGTCGAGCTTGAGCAGCTTGGGATTGACCGCCGGCTCGTGCTCGAAGACGTCGAGGCCGGCGCCGGCGATTTCGCCATTCACCAAGAGCTGGGTCAGCGTATTCTCGTCGATCACCTCGCCGCGCGCCGTGTTGACGATGATGGCGTGCCGGCGCAGCAATTTGAGGCGGCGCGCCGACAACAGATGATAGGTGCCCGGCGTGTGCGGACAATTGACCGAGACGATGTCCATATGGGCGAGCATCTGATCGAGGCTCTCCCAATAGGTCGCCTCGAGATCCTGCTCGATCTCGGCCAGGATGCGGCGCCGGTTGTGGTAGTGGATCGACAGGCCGAACCCCTTGGCGCGGCGCGCCACTGCCTGGCCGATGCGGCCCATGCCGACAATGCCCAGCCGCTTGCCTTGCAGCCGGTTGCCCAGCATCCAGTTGGGCGCCCAGCCGGTGAATTTCTCTTCTTCCAGCGCCACCACGCCTTCCACCAGCCGGCGCGGCACCGCCAGGATCAGCGCCATGGTCATATGCCGCGGGCGCGCGCCGTCGCGAGGTCGATATGGTCGACGCCCGTGCCGAACGAGGCGATGAGGCGCAGAGCCGGCCCCGCTTCACCGAGCACCGCCGCATCGATGCGGTCCGTCACGGTGGGAACCAGCACGTCGGCCTCCTTGACGGCGGCGACGAGCTGCGCCTGGCTCAAGGGCTGATCGTCGAGATTGAGGCGGGTCACGAACAGCTCCATCATCCGCGTCTCGATCGCGTCGGGCAGCTTGCGCGTGACGATGACCAGCGGCTTCTTCGACGGCATCGCATTCCCTTTCGGCTCATCCCGCCATAGCAAGCGGCGCCCGTCCTGTCCAGCGTGCCCTCACGCGCGGAAGGCGCCCTCGGCGAGACGCGGCGCCGCATCGCTGACGTCGAGCGCCGCGGCGAGCTCGACATCCTGCGCATAGCCGGCATCGATCAGCTCCCGGCCCGAGAGGGCGCCGCGCAGCACGGCGGGAACCCTATCCCGCAGTGCAGCGAAGGCAGCGCGCGCCGCCGCCGCCTCGGCCGTCAGGGCGAGGTCGAGCCGGCCGATGATCGCGCCGGCGCCAAGCAAATCCTCGATGGCCGGCCGCAGCGTCCCGCCGGGCCAACGCTCGCCGGCCGGCACGATGCCGATATCGCCGGCGCAGGCCATGGCCGCCGCCGCTACCGCCGCCGCATTGCGCAGACAGCCGGCGAACACCACCGGGGCGGCGACGGCGCGGGCGATCGTCGAGCCGTTCGGCGAGGGCAGCATGAGACGGGTTCCGGCGGCGATCGCCGTCAGATCGCTGGGCGACAGCGTATAGGGCGCCCCGGAGCCGCGGCGTCCGGCCAATTCCGCCCCATTGGCCTCGGCATAGGCATCGAGCGCCTCGTCGCGTTGGCCATAGGGAAAGACGAGCGCGCCACGATTTGTCGCGACGTCGACCGCGGTCGAGAAGGACAATACGTCGATGACGACGATGACGCCGCAGGACCGCGCAAGATGCGCCGCGCCATCGATACCCCATTCGCATTCGACCCGTCGCATTTCCGTCATCTCCCTGGCGGCGCGCATCTTGACCGGGAATCGGCGCGGGTCTAGACAGAATCGTGCGCAAGCTCATTGTCTTCGATCGGCGTTTTCCCGTAGCAAGGCGGCGCCTCACGGCAGCGGCCGCGGGGCTGGCGATGCTCCTCGCTATGCTGCCGGCGCAGGCGGCCGACAAGTCGACCCTGCCGGTGCCGCGCTTCGTCACGCTGCGCTCCGACAAGGTCAATGTCCGCACCGGGCCGGGCGAGCAATACCCGATCGACTGGGTCTTCACCCGCAAGGACATGCCGGTCGAGATCGTCGCCGAGTTCAACCACTGGCACCGCATCCGCGATATCGAGGGCACCGAGGGCTGGGTGCAGGAGCGCATGGTGACGGGCAAGCGCGCGGTCATCGTGCGCGGCCAGCAGCGCGTCTTGCGCGAGCGGCCGAGCGGCGACGCGGCGATCGTCGCCCGGGCCGAGCCCGGCGTTATCGCCAAGCTGCTCGAATGCCAGCCGGGCTGGTGCCGCGTCGAGGCGGCGGCGGTCAGCGGCTGGCTGAAACGCGAGGAGATTTGGGGCGTCTACCCGGGCGAGGTGATACAGTAGCCCGCACGAACGGCAACGGGAGCACGAGGATGGACGGCGAGACAATCGGCAGCAAGGCTGAGCTGCGGGGACGCTACGGGGCGCCGAGCGAGCGGTCGCTGCAAAAGGAGATGACCAAGCTCGACGCGCATTGCCGCCATTTCATCGCCCTCTCGCCGTTTCTCGTCATCGCCACGTCCGGAGCGGACGGGCTGGGCGACTGCTCGCCGCGCGGCGATGCACCCGGCTTCGTCGCCGTGCTCGACGACACCACGATCCTCATCCCCGACCGCCTCGGCAATAATCGCACCGACAGCCTGCGCAACATCATCGACAACCCCGGCATCGGCCTCCTCTTCCTGCTACCCGGAGTCAACGAGACGCTGCGCATCAACGGCCTGGCGCGCATCACGACGGATGCTTCGTTGCTGGCGCCGCTCGCGGCCCAGGGCAAGGCGCCGCGCTCCGGCCTGCTGGTCGAGGTCAAGGAAGCCTATCTGCAATGCGGCAAGGCGCTGATCCGCTCGAAACTGTGGGATCCGGCGACGCAGATCGAGCGCGCCAGCTTCCCCTCGCTGGGCAAGATCCTGGCCGATCAGATCGGCCTGCCCGACGTCGCCGCCGCCGAGCGGATGACCGAGGAAGGCTACAAGACCCGACTCTACTAGACTGAGCAGAGGGCGCCATTGCCGGCCGGAGAGGCCGGCACCGGTAGGATTGGGAGGGACACCACCATGCCGCTGATGCGGATTCTGCTTGCCGCGGTCGCCGCCTTCGCGCTTGCGCAGCCGGCAGGCGCCGACGAGCTTTACGGCACGCTTAAGAAGATCAAGGAAAGCGGCACGATCACCATCGGCCACAATGCCGATTCGCCGCCTTTCTCGTTCATCGGCGCCGACGGCAAGCCGCAAGGCTACTCGATCGACCTCTGCATGAAGATCGCCGAGGCGGTCAAGGCCGAGCTCAAGCTGGACAAGCTCGAGGTCAAGTTCATCCCGGTGATCGGCACGACGCGCATCCCGCTGCTCCTCAACGGCACGACCGACATCAATTGCGCGACGACGACGAACACGCTGGCGCGCCAGCGTCAGGTCGATTTCCTCGATACCATGTTCATCACCGGCAACCGCATCCTGACCAAGAAGGGCTCGGGCATCCACGATGTCGAGGATCTCAAGGGCAAGCGCGTCACCGTCAACCAGGGCACGACCAATGAGCAGATCATCAAGGCGCTCGACGCCAAGCTCAATCTCGGCATCCGCTTCCTCGACACCAAGGATCAGCCGCAGGGCTGGCTGGCGCTCGAGACCGGTCGCTCGGACGCGCATGTCACCGACGAGGTCGTCGAATACGGCCTCATCGCCAAGGCCAAGAACCCCGAGCAATACGAGGTCGTCGGCAGGCTGCTCTCCTATGACCCCTACGCCATCTTGATCCGGCGCGACGATTCGGCGTTCCGCCTGGTCGGCAACCGCGCCCTCATCGCGCTCTTCCGCTCCGGCGAGATCAACGCGATCTACGACAAATGGCTGCTGCCGATCAACATGCCGATGAGCGACATGCTGAAGACCGTGTTCGCGGCTCAAACCCTGCCGGAATAGGCGAGGATGCCCCGATGAGCGAGACACGATCGAACCTGCCGGCGCTCGGCACGGCGATTCGCCACGAATGGCCGCTCGATTGGCGGTTCCTCACCGTCAATCATGGCTCGTTCGGTGCGACGCCGCTGGTCGTCAGCGCGGCGCAGGATGCGTGGCGGCGCCGCCTCGAGGAGCAGCCCTCGCGCTTCATGCGCCGCGTGCTGCCCGACGCGCTGCGCCATGCGGCGTCGCGGCTTGCCGAATTCGTCGGCGCCAAAGGCGAGGACATCGCCTTCGTCGAGAATGCCACGGTCGGCTGCAACGCCGTGTTGCGCTCGCTGCGCTTCCAGCCTGGCGACGAGATCTTGATGCTCAGCCATGTCTACGGCGCTGTCCGCAATACCATCAACTATGTCGCCGAGCGCAGCGGAGCGCGCGTGGTCGAGGCGACGTTGCCGTTCCCAAACCCCAGCGCCGACGCCATCGTGGCGAGCGTCGCCAATGCGCTGAGCACGCGCACCAAGCTTGCCGTCCTCGACCACATCACCTCGGCGAGCGCGCTGGTCCTGCCGATCGAGAGAATGGCGGCGGCGTGTCATGCCGCCGGCGCGCCGGTGCTCGTCGACGGCGCGCATGGGCCGGGCCAGGTCCGGCTCGATCTGCCCTCCCTCGGCGTCGACTGGTATGTCGGCAATTGTCACAAATGGCTGATGTCGGCGAAAGGCTGCGCCTTCCTGTGGGCGCGGCCCGACCGCCAGGAAGACCTCCATCCGGTGACCATCTCGCACGGCTTCAACAAGGGCTTCCTCGCCGAGTTCGACTGGACGGGGACACGCGATCCCAGCGCCTTCCTCGCCGTCGATGCCGCCATCGATTTCCACCAGCGGCTCGGCGGGTCGATGCTGCGCGCGCGCAACGCCGCGCTCGCTTCAGCCGGCGCCGCGCATCTCGCCGCCCGGCTCGGCACCGAAAGCGGCGCCGCAGGCGACCTCACTGCCGCCATGGCGGTGATCCGGCTGCCGATCGGCGGTCCGGCGACGCAGGAGCGCGCCGTCGCCCTGCGCGGCCATCTGCTCGATGCCGAGACCGACGCGCCGCTGCATGCGCAAGGTGGCGCGATCTGGCTGCGCATCTCGGCGCAGGCCTATAACGAGCTCGCGGATTACGAGAGACTGGGCGACATCGTGGCAACGATGATCAAGCGGCATGGCTAGGTCGCGTCGCGCCGCCTCGCACGGCTAGCATCGTCGGCGAGGCCGGTCACCATGCGCTATAACTGGAATTGGGCGATCCTCGTCACCGAGCCCTATCTCCTGTGGATGCTCTCCGGGCTGATGTGGACGATCCTCGTCTCGCTCGCCGGCTGGGTCCTCGCTTTCGTGCTCGGCGCGATCGTCGGTGTGGCCCGTACGGTGAAGCAGCCGGTGGTACGCGCGATTGCTGCCGCCTATGTCGAGCTCTTTCGCAACGTGCCGCTGCTCGTCCAGCTCTTCCTTTGGTATTTCGTTTTGCCCGAGCTGCTGCCGCCTACCGCCGGCACCTGGTTGAAACGCGACCTTCCCTTCGCAGAGTTCTGGACCGCGATGGTCAGCCTCGGCGCTTATACCGCCTGCCGCATCGCCGAGCAGCTGCGCGCCGGCATCGAGGCGATCGCTGGCGGCCAGGCCCGCGCCGGCCTCGCCACCGGCCTCACAACCGTGCAGGTCTATCGCTACATCCTGCTCCCCGTCGCCTACCGCATCATCGTGCCGGCACTGACCAGCGAGTTCCTCAACATCTTCAAGAACTCCTCGCTGGCGCTGACCATCGGCCTGCTCGAGCTGACCAGCCGCTCGCGCCAGATCTCCGAATACACCTATCAGCCGATCGAGATCTTCACCGCGGCGACGCTGCTCTATTGCCTGATCGCGCTTATCGTCGCCGCCGGCATGCGGCTCGTCGAGCGGCGCAGCACCCTGCCCGGCATGATCGCGCCGTCATGACGCTATTCAGGGCGCGCTAGCATGGGCGCATTCGATCCCGCCTATCTGATCGCCGCGCTGCCGCTGCTCTGGGAGGGCATGCAGGTGACCCTGCTGCTCACCCTGTTCGGCGTGGCCGGCGGCCTTGCGCTCGGCGCCGTGCTCGCCGTGCTGCGGCTGTCGCGGGCCCGCCCGGTCGCCCTTGTCGCCGCCGGCTACGTCACCTTCTTCCGCTCGATCCCGATCCTGCTCGGCATCTTCTGGTTCTATTTCCTCGTGCCGATTTGGCTCGGCCATTCGATCGACGGCTTCTATGCGGCGCTGATCGGCTTCGTGCTCTTCGAGGCGGCGTATTTCTGCGAAATCATCCGCGCCGGCATCCAGAGCGTACGGCGCGGCCAGATCCTTGCCGGGCTCGCCTCGGGCCTCTCCTATCGCCAGACCATGCGATCGATCGTCCTGCCCCAGGCGCTGCGCAACATGCTGCCGGTGCTGCTGACCCAGAGCATCAATCTCTTCAAGGGCACCTCGCTGGTCTACATCGTCGGGGTGCGCGATTTCCTCACCGCCGCCGATGTCATCGGCGCGCGCGACAATCGCATCGTCGAGATGTACGGCCTCGCGGCGGCGGTCTATTTCGTGCTCTGCTTCGCCGCCTCGCTTTTGACAAGGCGGCTGCAACGGCGTTATGCGATATGATCGAGATCGAGCATCTCAGCAAATGGTACGGCGATTTCCGCGTCCTCACCGATTGCACGACTTCGGTCGCCAGGGGCGAGGTCATCGTCGTCTGCGGCCCTTCAGGCTCGGGCAAGAGCACCTTGATCAAATGCGTCAACGGGCTCGAGCCCTTCGAGGAAGGAAGGATCACGGTCGAGACCGTCTCGGTCGGCGACGCTCGGACCAATCTTCCGAAGTTGCGCGCCCGCATCGGCATGGTGTTCCAGAATTTCGAGCTCTATCCGCATATGAGCGTGACCGAGAATATCTGCCTCGCCCAGCTCAAGGTGCTGAAGCGCGGCAAGGCGGAGGCGGTGGCGCGCGCCCGCGCGCTGCTCGACCGCGTCGGCCTCATCGATCATGCCGACAAATATCCCGGCAATCTCTCGGGCGGGCAGCAGCAGCGCGTCGCCATCGCCCGCGCTCTCGCCATGGACCCGATCGCCATGCTGTTCGACGAGCCGACCTCGGCGCTCGATCCCGAGATGATCAACGAGGTGCTCGACGTCATGGTCGGCCTCGCCGAGGAGGGCATGACGATGATCGTGGTGACGCACGAGATGGGCTTTGCCCGCAAGGTCGCCGACCGCGTCGTCTTCATGGACGAGGGCCGCATCGTCGAGGATGCGCCGACCGACGAGTTCTTCGCCGCGCCGCGCAGCGACCGCGCCCGGCTCTTTCTTTCCAAGATCCTGCAGCATTAGCTCCGGCGGAAGGCGACGCCATGCCCAGCTCCCACAGCATCATCCTCTTCATGGTCTCGGCGCTGGCGCTCAATCTCTCGCCCGGACCGTCGATCCTCTACATCCTGTCACGCAGCCTCGGCCAGGGGCGCGAGGCCGGGCTGGTCTCGGTGTTCGGCCTCGCTACCGCGACGCTGATCCATGCAATGGCGACGGCGCTCGGCCTTTCCACGCTGTTCGTCTATTCGCCCGTCGCCTTCGCGGTGGTGAAATATCTTGGCGCCGCCTATCTCGTCTATCTCGGCATCGCCACGCTCCTATCGCGCGGTGGGCCGCGGCCGGCCCGCGCCGCAACGCCCCTGTCGCTCGCCGCGATCTATCGCCAGGGCGTCGTCACCGATCTTCTCAATCCCAAGGTCGCGCTGTTCTTCATCGCCTTCCTGCCGCAATTCGTCGATCCTGCCGCCGGCTCGCCGACGCTGCAGATCCTCTTCTTCGGCTTGCTCTTCCACGTCACCGGCGTGCCGGTGAATCTGATGGTCGCCCTTGCCGGCGGCCGTCTCGCGGCGCTGCTGGCCCGGCGACCGAGCTGGGCGCGGGTGCAGAGCTGGATCTCCGGCACCGTCCTCGTCGGGCTCGGGCTGCGCCTGGCGCTCAGCGAGCAACGTTAGCGCGTCGCAGCATTTCCGGCGACAAGCTCGCGAATCGCCTCGACGACCGCAGTCGGTGCCTCTTGCGGGATGTTGTGGCCGATCACCGGGATGACGATGCGCCGATAGGGGCCGGTGAAATGGCGCCCATGCGCCGCCGAGCCCTCCGGCGGATGGACGCCGTCGCCGGCGCCGTGCAGCACGATGGTCGGAACCGCGATCGCCGGCTGCACGACGAGACGCTGCTCGATCGCCTCTAGCGCCGGATCACCGGCGGCGTAGCCGAAGCGGTGGCGATAGGATTGGATGACGACGGCCACGAAATCCGGATTATCGAAAGATGCGGCGCTGGGCTCGAAGGTCATATCGTCGAACCGCCAATTCGGCGACCACAGGCGCCACAGCAGCCGACAGACCGCGCGCCGATCGGCCGTGAGCCCGGCCCGGCCACGCTCGGTGTGGAAATAGTATTGATACCAATAGCGATGCTCCTGCTCGGGATCGGCCGGCGCGACGGAGCCCGGAATATCCTGCAGATTGTAGCCGCAGCCGGAGATCAGCCCGCGCACGCGCTGCGGCCATAACGCCGCGACGATGCAGGCGGCACGTCCGCCCCAGTCATAGCCGGCGAGCACGGCATCGGGCAGCGCCAGCGCATCGAGGAGGTCGAGAAGGTCCTTGGCGAGCGCCGCCTGCTGGCCCGAGCGCGGCGTCTCGGCGGAGAGGAAGCGCGTCGGACCATAGCCGCGCAGATAGGGCACGATCGTCCGGCAGCCCGCGGCGACGAGCGGCGGGACCACCTCGTCATAGGCGCGCGGATCGTAGGGGAAGCCATGCAGCAGGACGACCGGCATGCCGTTCTGCGGACCGCTTTCCTCGTAAGCGATCTCGAGCGTGCCGCTGCGGATTCGCTTCAGATCCCCCGGTCCGGCCATGACGTCCCCGATCGTTCGCTCAGGCGAAATCCTCGCTCAACGTCGCGCGCACGGCATCCGGCATCAGTGCGAGATGGCCGTAGTTCGGATGATCGAAGCCGAGCAGAACCTGCGCGCCGCTGTCGCGAAACCGCTCGATCTGCGCCTCGGTCAAATGGAAATGGACGAACTGCACCGATGAGGCCTTGTTATCCGCGCTGCGCGTATTCTCGCGATCGCTCGCCGGCGTGCCGCGAATCGGCTCACCGGCGATGCTCAGCATCATGTGGTTCTCGATGCCGCCGAGCCGCTCGAGGGCGGTCTTGCGGCGCGCCTCGTCGTCGATCTCGATCATGACGGTGGCGACCAGCTCGTTGCCCTGGGGGATGAGCGGGTTGTAGGCGCGCAGCTCGTCGGCGATCTGCTCCTCGCCGCCCTTCTCGATGTAGAGCATCTCGTGGATCTGATGCCACATCGTCGCGTAACTCTCGAAATAGAAGGTGGCGAAGGGACCGACCTCGACGCGACGCGACCGCTTCATCGCCGCGATGCGCTTGCGCCGCTCGCCACGCTCCTTGACGTAATCGGCGAGCGGCATGATGTCGGCGCGGGTGATAGAGGTCTTGTTCGTCATGATGCTGATCCTTCGCAGCGATAGGCTCAAGCCGTGACGATGCCGTAGGCGCGGGCGAAGAGCTCGATGGGATGATGGGCATAGGAAGCCTCCTGCTTCTCGCCCTCGAGACGCTCAATGCCCTGGACGATATGCATGCCGGCGAGCGGGCATTCCGAGGCGAGGAATTTCGTCGCGTTCTTCGCCGCCTGCCGCGCCACCGGCTTGCCGATTTTGAGCGCGACAGCGAAATTGCCCGTTTCGACGCCCCAGGACCCGCCATGACCGGAGCAGCGCTCGATCACCGAGACGGCGGTTTCCGGCAACAGACGCAGCATCTCGGCGGCCTTCTGCCCCATATTCTGCGCCCGCGCATGGCAGGCGATGTGGAGAGTGACGCCGCCCTCCAGCGCCGCGAGCCCGCCGGCGAGGCCTTCCTTCTTGGCGATGTCGACGATGTACTCGCTGCAATCATAGGTCGCGCGCGACAGCAGCTCGACATCCTCGTCCTTGGGCAGGATCAGCGGCCATTCGAATTTCAGCATCAACGCGCAGGACGGCACCAGCGCGATGACGTCGTAACCGCGCGCGATCCAGGATTTGAGCTCACCCGCGACCTTGCGCGCCGAGGCGGCGACGGCGGCGACGTCGCCGCGCTCGAGCTGCGGCATGCCGCAGCAAGCGGGATAGACCACCTCGGTCTCGACGCCGTTCTTGGCCAACACGGCCTGGGTCGCCTCGCCGATCTGCGGGTTGTGATAATTGGCGAAGCAGGTCGCGTAGAGCACTGCCTTGCGGCCGAATCCCGGCGCCTGGGCATTGATGACGGGCGGCTTGCGCTTCGCCCGCATGGCGAATGTCTTGCCGTGGAATTTCGGCAGCGCGGCAGCGCGGTCGATGCCAGCGACTTTCTCCATCACCGGGCGGGTCAGCGTGTTCTTGACATCGACCGCCCAATTGGCGAGCGGCGCCACGGCGCCGCCGAGCCTGCCGTTGCGGTCGGTCTTGACGAGCTCGCGCTGGATCAGCCGGTCCTTGCCTTGCTTCAGCTCGGCGGCACGGTAGCGCAGCATGAGATGCGGGAAGTCGAGATTGAATTCATGCGGCGGCACGTAGGGGCACTTCGTCATGAAGCACATGTCGCACAGCGTGCAGGCATCGACGACTTGCTTGTAATCGGCGGGCGCCACGGCATCGAGCTCGCCGGTCGGCGAATTGTCGACCAGGTCGAACAAGCGGGGAAACGAATCGCAGAGATTGAAGCACCGGCGGCAGCCATGGCAGATGTCGAAGACGCGATGCATCTCCGCCTCGATCTTCACCATGTCGGTGAAGTCGGGATTCTGCCAGTCGATGGCATGACGCGTCGGCGCCTCGAGACTGCCCTCTTTCATGCGGTCCTACCTGCGATTCCGGCACGGCGCCGGCAGTCCGGGAGATGTCGGAGCGAGCAACGATGGCGGAGGCATGCGCGACGCCTCCGCCATCGCCGCAGCGGTGCGGCCTTAGGCCAGCGTGTCGAGCGCCTTCTGGAAGCGGCCGGCATGCGACTTCTCGGCCTTCGCCAACGTCTCGAACCAATCGGCGATCTCGTCGAAACCTTCCTCGCGCGCGGTCCGCGCCATGCCCGGATACATGTCGGTGTATTCGTGCGTCTCGCCGGCGATCGCCGCCTTGAGGTTGCTCGCGGTCGCGCCGATCGGCAGACCGGTCGCCGGGTCCCCGACTTCCTCGAGGAATTCGAGATGGCCGTGCGCATGGCCGGTCTCGCCCTCGGCGGTCGAGCGGAAGACGGCGGAGACGTCGTTGTAGCCCTCTACGTCGGCCTTCTGGGCGAAATAGAGATAGCGGCGGTTGGCCTGGCTTTCACCGGCAAACGCGGCCTTCAAATTCTCCTGTGTCTTCGACGATTTCAATGACGACATCGGTCTCCTCCTGTGCGACGGGACGACTTCGGATTGCGGGCTCAGCGCAACCCAATGGGAGCGCTGACTGCCGGCGATTTATCGCGCAGCCGGCATAGCTTGTCAAGCCATTTAGAACAATTCAAAACTATTGAGGATCCCCGCTTCACCAGCGGGCGAGGCTATTTGCCGGCGCCGAGGCGAATGATGACGTCGACGCGGCGAATCGCCGTGCCGGAGGGCGCTTCGGGCATCTCGCTGACCAGCACAGTGTCGCCGGGAATATCCTGCAGCCGGCCGCTATCCTCGAAGAAGAAATGATGGTGGTCGTCGACATTGGTGTCGAAATACGACCGCCCGGATTCGACGACGACCTCGTTGAGCAGCCCCGCGGCAGTGAACTGATGCAGCGTGTTGTAGACGGTCGCCAACGAGACGCGCACCGATGCGGCGCTCGCCTCGCCATGCAGCTGCTCGGCGGTAACGTGGCGATTGCCCTGGTCGAAGAGCAGCCGCGCCAAAGCGAGGCGTTGGCGGGTCGGCCGCAGGCCGACGCGACGCAGGCGCTCAAGAGCATTGCTGAACGGACGGACAGTCATCACTTCCCGCATATAGGAGAAGCATGGCGAAAAAGAAAGCCCTTATTTTTCGGCCGCCTATTTTCGCCCGCTACCCCGGCCGGCGGCTAATCACCCGTCTCCAGCCGGGCGACGAGCTCCTTCACCGTCGGCACATGGCCATTGGCATAGAACGGGTCGCTGGCGAAGCGATAGGCGTTGTGGCCGGCGAACATCAGCTGGAACTCGACATCCTCGGAGTGGCTGATCACCTGCAGCGTCTTTTGGATGCAGAAGCTGCGCGGATCGGCCTTCTTGCCGGTGGTGCCGCTCTCGTTCTGCGCCCAGTTCGAGAAGGCGCAGGCGCTGAGGCAGCCCATGCAGTTGATCTGATCGTCGCGAATCTCGATGGCCTTTTGCGGCGTGACGAAGACCAGCGTCGAATCCGGCGTGCGCAGCGCCTCGGTGTAGCCCTGCGCGACCCAACCCTCGGCGCGCTCGCGATCGTGCGGCGTCAGATAGACGAGGCGGCCGCGGGCGCCGACATGGAATTCGGCGACGTGGTCGCCGACCGGCGTCACCGTGAAGGCGACCTGCTGCTCGGAGCGCCGATGCAGATCCTCCAGAAAGGTGTTGCGCACCGCCGATGAATAGAATCCGGTCGGGCTGAAGCGGTTGAGGTAGACGTCGCCCTCCTTGAGCGTCAACAGCTTGCGCTTCCAGACGTC
>WNFM01291259.1_pt5 | contig 44515 bp, 39 predicted proteins | sample 5400271 | NCBI WGS metagenome assembly WNFM01 (sample SAMN13153352, study PRJNA577476) | soil metagenome | isolation source: 60 cm saprolite on Douglas fir-dominated hillslope | place: USA:California | collected 2013-09-17
TGGCGGAAGACGAACGTTGGCTGCGCCGCGCGATCGAGCTTTCGGCGCGCTCGCGCGAGACCGGCAAGCATCCCTTCGGCGCGCTCGTCGTCGATCGCGGCGGACGCCTTCTCGCCGAGGGCACCAACGCCTTCGATGCCGACTGCACCGCCCACGCCGAGATGAACGCGGTGCGCGCGGCGCATGCGTCGGGTGCCGGCGCGCTCGCGGGCGCCACGCTCTTCTCGAGCGCCGAGCCGTGCGCGATGTGCTCGGGCGCGATCTACTGGTCCGGCATCACGCGCGTCGTCTATGCGTTGTCGGAGACACGCCTGCTCGCGATCACCGGCGATCATCCCGAGAACCCCACGCTCGCGCTCCCGTGCCGCGCGGTGTTCGCGCGCGGCCAGCGAGCCGTGGAAGTGAAGGGACCGCTCCTCGAGGACGAGGCCGCCCGCGTGCACGAAGGCTTCTGGCTCTGATTCGATTCGAAGAGCGACTTGCCGATGATGGCGTGGACCCCTGCATGGGTTTCAGGACGCAGGCAAACTGCGTCAGGAGAGGGCGTCGGCCAACTGCGAGCAGGTCGCGGTCCAGCCGACGATCGCGCCCTGGGCGCGGATCATGGCGAGCGCCGCCTCCTTGAATTCGGGAAAGTAGCTCTCGGTCGCGTCCTCGATCAGCAGGCACTCGTAGCCGCGGTCGTTTGCTTCGCGCATCGTGGTCTGCACGCACACTTCGGTCGTGACTCCGGCGACGAGGAGGTGGGTGATGCCTTTCAGCCGCAGGATGTCGCCCAGGTCGGTTGCATAGAAAGCCCCCTTGCCCGGCTTGTCGATGACGACCTCGCCCGGCTGGGGCGCCAGCGCGGCGACGATCTCCACGCCCGCTTCGCCCCGCACCAGGATCCGGCCCATGGGACCCGCGTCGCCGATGCGAAGCGACGGATTTCCGCGCAGGCGTTTTGCCGGAGGGCAATCGGAAAGGTCGCGACGATGGGATTCCCGCGTGTGGATCACGGTCATCCGCGCGGCCCGACACAGATCGAGGAGGCGTCGCGTGGTGGGGACGATCGCCTGCAGGAGGCGAACGTCGTTGCCGAGCGTCGCGCCGAACCCGCCCGCCTCGATGAAGTCGCGCTGCATGTCGATCACGACGAGCGCGGTGGTGCCGGGCTCGAAGCGATACGCGAAGGGCTGCGCGGCGACCGTGATCACGCGTGCCCCGCCATCGCGGGGCCGATCACGGCGATGTCCGCCTTCGAGGCCGGCGTCTCGTGCACGATCCGCCCTTCGAACATCACGACGATGCGGTCCGAGAGCTCGAGTAGCTCGTCGAGGTCCGCGCTTACCAGCAGCACCGCCGCGCCCTCGTTGCGTGCCGCAAGGATGCGGTCGTGGATCTCGGCTACCGCGGCGAAGTCGAGGCCGAACACCGGATTGGCCGCGATCAGCACCAACGCTTCGCCCGAGAGCTCGCGTGCGAGCACTGCGCGCTGCACGTTGCCGCCGGAGAGCGCCGCGATCGGAGTCTCGGGGCCCCGCGTGTTGACGCTGAATTCCCGGATCCAGCGAAGCGCCTGCTTGCGCATGGCGCCCCTGCGCAGCCACACGCCGGCGGCCAGCGGCGCGCGGTCGAAATTCCGCAGTGCCATGTTCTCGGCCACGCTCATCTTCGGCACGCACGCGTTCCTGAGCGGTTCCTCCGGCAGGCTGAACGCCTTGAAATGGCGGATCTGCCCGCGCGATGCCGAGAACGGCTTGCCGCCGATGCGGACCTCGCCCGCGACGTGGCGGCGCTGCCCGACCAGCGCCTCGACCAATTCCATCTGGCCGTTTCCCGAGACGCCGGCGATTCCGACAATCTCGCCGGGATGCACGTCGAGGGCGAAGCGCCGGACGGCGGGCAGGCCCGCGTCGTCGTGCACGTCGAGGCCCCGAATGGCGAGGCGCGCTTGCGTTTCGGTGCCCGCCATGGCGGTCTTCTCCTCCTTCGCCTGGGGAATCTCGCGCACGCCGACCATCATCTCCGCCATCTTCGCGGGATTGAGGTCGGCGACGCGGCCCTCGCCGGCGAGCTTTCCGCGCCGCAGCACCGTCACCGCGTCGGCAAACGCGAGCACCTCGCGGAACTTGTGGGTGATCATGAGCACGGTCACCTTGTTCTCGCCGGCCATGCGCTTCAGCATGCCGAGCACCTCGTCGGCCTCGTCGGGCGTGAGCACCGAGGTCGGCTCGTCGAGGATCATGAAGCGCCTCTCGAGATAGAGCTGCTTCAGGATCTCCGTCTTCTGCTTGTCGCCCGCGGCGAGGCGCGATACCACGGTGTCGAGCTTCAGCTTGAACGGCACCGTCTCCATGAACGCGGCGAGCCGCTCGCGCTCTTCCTTCCAGCGCACGACCGCGGGCACGTCGGCGCGCGACATCACCAGGTTCTCGGCCACGGTCATGCTCGGCACCAGCGTGAAGTGCTGGTACACCATGCCGATGCCGAGCGCGTGCGAGTCCTGCGGCGAGCGGATCGCCCGCTCGCGCCGGTCCACGAGGATCACGCCCGCGTCGGGCTCGTAGAATCCGACCAGGCACTTGACCAGCGTGCTCTTGCCGGCGCCGTTCTCGCCGAGAAGGGCGTGGAACGAGCCCGCGGGCACCTGGATCGACACGTCGTCCAGCGCGGCGAAGGCGCCGAAACGCTTGCTCATGCCGAGGACGTCGATCGCGAGCCCGCCTGCCGGCAGCGGCTCATGCTCGGGCTTCACCCGCCCCATGATCGAGGAATGGCCGGGCATCAGGCGGCCCCGATCGTCTTGATGAGCTTTCGCGAATCCGAAACGGCGCCGAACACGCCGCCCTGCATCTTGACCATCTTGATCGCCGCGAGATGGTTGCCGTGATCGGTGGCGCCGGTGCAGTCCTCGAGGAGCAGGCACTCGAAACCCCGATCGTTCGCTTCGCGCATCGTGGTGTGCACGCAGACATCGGTGGTGATGCCGGTGAGCACCAGGTTGCGGATGCCGCGGTTGCGCAGGATCAGCTCGAGATCCGTCGCGCAGAAGGAGCCTTTGCCCGGCTTGTCGATCACCATCTCGCCGCCGCGCGGGGCGAGCTCGGGGATGATTTCCCATCCCGGCTCGCCGCGCACCAGGATCCTTCCGCACGGCCCCGGGTCTCCGATGCCGGCGCCGATGCGGCGCGAGCGCCAGCGCTTGTTCTCGGGAAGGTCGGACAGATCCGGGCGGTGGCCTTCGCGCGTGTGGATCACGTGGAAGCCGAGCTCGCGCATCGCGGCGAGGGTCGCCGCGATCGGCGTGATCGGCGCGCGCGTGAGCGACAGGTCATAGCCCATCTTGTCGACGTAGCCGCCCTTTGCGCAGAAATCGGCCTGCATGTCGATGATGACGAGCGCCGTGTTGCCGCGCGTCAGGTTGCCGTCGAACGGCCACGAATACGGATCGGCCGGGACCGTGCGCCGCGTCATTTGACGATGCTCAGCTCGCCGGGCGCGCCGGCGAGCGTGCGGCGCGTCGAGCAGGTCGCGATCATGATGCCGAGCGTCAGCACGTAGGGCGCCGCGTTGAAGAGGTAATAGCCCGACGTGATTCCGACCGATTGCAGCGCGGGTCCCAGCGAGCCCGCGCCGCCGAAGAGGAGCGCCGCATAGAGGCAGTTGACCGGCTGCCAGCGCGCGAAGATCACCAGCGCCATCGCCATCAGGCCCTGGCCGCTGGAAAGGCCCTCCATCCAGCTCCCCGGGTAGTAGAGCGAAAGGAACGATCCGCCGATTCCCGCGAGGAACCCGCCGGTCGCGGTGCACAGCGTGCGCACGGTGTTCACCTTGTAGCCCATGGCGCGCGCGGCATCGGAGCTGTCGCCGACCATTCGCACCACCAGTCCCCAGCGCGTGTTGCGAAACGCCCATGCGAGGATGAAAGCGAGCGCGATGCCGATGAGGAAGAGGGGGCTCACCTGCAGCGCCGCCTGGATCTGCGGCACGCCGCTCCAGTCGCCGAACGGGATCGAAGGCAGCGACGGCGCTTTCGGCTGCACGTAGGGCTTGCCGAAGAAAAACGCGAAGCCCAGTCCGAACAACATCAAGCCGATGCCGACCGCGATATCGTTGACTCGCGGCAGGCTGCAGACGAGGCCATGCAGCGTGCCGAGCAGCATCCCCGCGAATCCCGCCGCGAGCACGCCGAGCCATGGGTTGCCGCTCAAGTACGACACGGCGTATCCGCTCATCGCACCCGTGACGAGGATACCCTCGAGCCCGAGGTTGATGCGCCCGCTCTTCTCCGTGATGCACTCGCCGAGGCTCACGAAAAGAAACGGAGTGCTCACCCGCAGCATTCCGCCGAGCACTCCGATCGGCACGCCCCACCAGCCGAGATCGGTCACGCGCGCGCCTCCCTCGGACGGAAGACGGCGAAGCGGCCGTAGAGCGTCTCGCTCGCGAGGATCAGCATGAACGCCATGCCCTGCAGCACGAGCACGGTCGCGTCGGGCATGTCGAGGCGCCGCTGCAGCATGCCGCCGCTCGCCGAGAGTCCGCCGAGGAGCACCGCCACCGGAATGATCGCGAGCGGGTTCTGGCGCGCGATGAAGGCGACGAGGATCCCCGTGTAGCCATAGCCGGCGATGAGCGCGGCGTTGGCGTTGCCGTGCACCGCCCCCACTTCCGCCGCGCCGGCGAGGCCCGCCGCGGCACCGCCGAGGAAGCATGCGAGCAGCACGAGCCGCCCGACGGGCAGCCCCGCGAGCCGCGCCGCGCGCGCGTTGCCGCCGACGATGCGCAGGCCGAATCCCCACGTCGTGCGATAGACCAGCACGTACATGGCCACGCAGAAGATCAATCCGAAGCCCAGGCCCCAGTGCACGTCGAGGCCGGGGAAGCTGCCGATCATGTTCGCGGCGCCGACGGGATGGGTCGAAGGCTTGTTCAGGCTCGCGGGGTCGCGCAGGGGGCCCTCGACGAAATGGTTGAAGAGCGCGATCGCGATGTAGGTGAGGAGCAGGCTCGAGATGGTCTCGTTCACGCCGCGGTATTGCCGTAGCGCGCCGGCGAGCCCGATCCAGAGGCCGCCGGCCACGAAGCCCGCCGCCACCATCGCGAGCTTCACGGCCGTCGGGCCCGCGCCGTCCATCCCATGGCCGGCAATCGCGGCGGCGAGCCCGCCCAACACCAGCGCGCCCTCGGCGCCGATCACCATGAGGCCCGCCTGCGCGGGCAGGGCCACGCAGAGCGCGGTGAGGATCAGCGGCGAGGCACGCGAAAGCGTGTTCTGCCACGAGAAGGGGCTCGCGAAGGCGCCCTTGTAGATCAGCCCGTAGACCTCGAGCGGACTGTGCCCGAGGATCGCCACGAAGAGACCGAACAGGAGCGTGGCCGCCACCAGCGCCCCGACGGGAATGACGAACGCCTCGACCGAGGGGCCGAGGCGGGCCGCGCGCGCGAGCGACATTCAGCGGCGCTCAGAGCTTGCCGACGACACCTTCGACCAGATAGTTCATCTGCTCGAGCACCGGATCGGTCTGCTTGAATCCCTTGCCCGCGGCGATGATTTCCTTCCCGGTGTTGTCCTTCAACGGGCCCTTGAAGATGACGAAGTCGCCTTTCATCATCTGCGCCTTCACCCCGTCCGCCTTCTTCCTGCCCGCTTCGGCGGCGGATTTTCCATAGGGCGACATCTTCACGTAGCCGTCCTTGAGCCCGCCGCGCATGAAGTTCTTGAACGGCGCTCCCGAGAGCGCATCCTTCACGTGCGTCTGGTACACGCCGGCCCATTGCCATTCGGCGCCGGTGAGATAAGCGCGCGGCGCGAGGGCGGACTGGTCCACGTGATAGCCGCAAACGTAGATGCCGCGCTTGTCCGCGGTCTCCACGATCACCTTGGGGCTGTCGACGTGGCACGTGATCACGTCCACGCCCTGGTCGACGAGGCTATTGGTGGCTTCGGCTTCCTTCACCGGAAGCGACCAGTCGCCTGTGACGATGAACTGGCACGTGATCGTTGGGTCGACGCTGCGCGCGCCCAGCAGGAACGCGTTGGCGTTGCGCAGCACTTGCGGGATCGGCTTCGCCGCGACGAACCCGATCTTCTTCGACTTGGTGGTCGCGCCGGCCACGATGCCGCTCAGGTACTGGCACTCGTCGATGTAGCCGAAGTAGCTGCCGGTGTTCCCGGGATGCTTGCCTTCGGTCCAGAGCCCGCCGCAATGGGCGAAGCGCACCTTGGGGTATTTCTCCGCCATCTTGAGCATGTGCGGATCGAAGTAGCCGTACGAGGTGGGAAAGATGAGCGAGGCGCCGTCCTGCTCGACCATCGAGCCCATGACCTTCTGCGCGTCCACCGTTTCCGGCACCTTCTCCTGCTCGATGACGGTGACGCCGGGCATCTTCTTGATGATCGCCGCGGCTTGCGCCTGCGCCTGGTTGTAGCCGTAATCGTCCTTGGGACCGACGTAGATCACGCCGACCACCAGCTTGTCGGCCGCGAACGCGCGCTCGATGCCGAAAGGCGCGAGCGCTCCCATCGCGCCCGCGGCGCCCAACTTCTTCAGTATTTCCCGTCTTTGCCTGTCGAGCCCCTTCATGACATCCCCTTTTTTGCAAACCGCTTGGATCGATATTGGTGTTGTTCGGTACGGCTGACGCAATCGCCGTGCCATCGCATGGTCCGCATGCGGGGGAGCCCTACGCGACTCACGGCACCTCGCGCTGCGCGCGGCAACGCGCTCGCCGGTAGTGCGCGCGGGCGCGTGCGCGGCCCTTGGTGGTGCGCGAAGCGCGCCCTAACCCTCAGGCCTCGATGAAGCTCACATGGGCCGCGACGACGCGCCAGCCGTCCTCGAAGCGCACCCACGCCTGACTTTGCCGCCCGATCCGGGAGTCGCGCTCGCGCCGGAACTCGGTCATCGTCGTGGCGAAGTCCCGGCCATGGGTCGTGATCACTGTCTGGTCCAGGCGCCGGGCGAGCCCGGCCGGCGATCGCGCCGCGCGGAAAGCGCGAATGGCGTCGATGCCGACCAGGTTCTCCGTCGCGCCGTAGCGCACCGTGCGGCTCGAAGGCCAGAAGAGCTGGTCGAGCACCTCGACGCGATTGTTGACGAGCGCGTCCTCGTAGCGCGCGAAAGCCGCCTGCACTTCGGCGAGGACTTCGGGAAGATTGATCTCGGGATTCACGGCGCGGCGAGCGCCGCCACCGCCGCCACCGGCGCCACTGCGACGCCGCCGCGCTCGAGCGCGGCGGCCACGCGAAGCACGCGGTCCTCCCGCCATGGCGCGGCGATGACCTGGACTCCGACGGGAAGGCCGTGCGGCGGTGCTTCTTCCCAGATGGGCACGACGCACACCGGCAAGCCGATGCACGAGATCGGCTGCGTGAGCAGACCCATGCTCGGACGCGTGGCCATTCGCCGGCCCCCGATCTGCATCCACTCGCTGCCGATCGGCGTGGCCGAGGTCGGCGTCGCCGGCGCCAGGAGAATGTCGACGTCGGCGAGGATGCGCGCGACGCGGCGCGCGAACCAGAGCCGGAAGCGTTGCGCCTGCAGCACCCACGCCGCGGGCAGGAGCGCACCGGCGAGAAAGCGGTCGCGCGAAAGCGGCTCGAAATCCTGGGGCCGGCGCCGCAGGTCGGGCAGGTGAAGCGCGCCGCCTTCGGCATTTCCGATCACGAAAGCGGCGGCGCGCGCGCCGGCCGCGTCGGGCAATTCCAGGTGGCGCACGGCGCAACCGGCATCGCGGAGGAATTCGGCGACGCGCCTCACGGCCAAGCGCGCCTGCGGGCCCGCGTTGTCGGCGAAGTACCCGTCGAGGATCGCGACGCGCAATTCGGCGACCTCGCGGTCGAGCTCGCCCGCGGTGGCTTCCGGCGCACGCTGCGCACAGGCCGGGTCGCTCGCATCGGGCCCCTGCATCGCGTCGTAGGCGAGCGCGAGGTCGTCGACGCTGCGTGCGAAGGCACCGAGGTGATCGAGGCTCGCGACGAAGGGATACGTTCCGGTTCGCGGCAGGCGTCCGTAGGTCGGCTTGAGGCCGAAGATGCCGCACAGCGACGCCGGGACGCGGATCGATCCGTTGGTGTCGGAGCCGAGCGCGATCGGCACCTCGCCGGCGGCGACCGCCGCCGCGGAGCCCCCCGATGAGCCGCCCGCGATTCGCGTGAGGTCGTGCGGGTTGTGCGTCGCCCCGTCGTGCGTGTTTTCGGTGGTGAAGCCGTACGCGTACTCGTCCATGTTGGTGGCGCCGACCAGCACCGCCCCCGCGGCTTCCATGCGGCGCACGAGGAGCGCATCGGCCGTCGCGGGAGGTTTCTCGCGCTCGATCCTCGATCCCGCGCGCGTCGCGAGCCCCGCGATGTTGAAGAGGTTCTTCACCGCGAAGGGCACGCCGAGCAACGGCAACGCGGCCTTCGCCTCCTCGGCGGCGCCGGCGATCCACGCGTCGAGGGCCATCGCGCGCGCCCGGGCCCGTGCGGCCGTCACGTCGGTGAACGCGTTGACGCGGCCGTCCAGGGTCACGATGCGCTGCAGGCTCTCTCCCACCAGGCGGCTCGCGCTCGCCTCGCCCGCGCGCACCGCCCGCGCCATGCGCGAAGCGCTGTCGTGCTGGCGCTCCTTTCCGCCCATGCCGTCGGCGCTCATCGCGGCGGCGAAACCGGCGTGAACACCGCCGCCGGCTCGTCGGCGTTCGCGAAGTCGTGCGCGTTCACGAGCGCCGCGAGCGAGGCGGCCAGCGCGAAGTAATGCAGAACCCCGGGACGGTGCGCGGGGTCGAGCGGCAGATCCAGCGCCGCGGCGGTGGCGTCGACCGCGGCCTCGATCTCCTGCGGGGTCATCGCTTGCTCAGCGCCGCACCTCGCGCTGGAACACTTCCAGGGCGTGCCTCTTGGCATCGATGAAGCGCGGCTGCGACAACGTGTCGACGGTGCGCGGGCGCGCCTCGTCGAAGTGAAGGATTTCCGCGATCCGCGTCGGGCGCTTGGTGAGCAGGAGCACCTGGTCGGCGAGGTACACCGCCTCCTCGAGGTCGTGCGACACCAGCATCATAGTGGTCCCCGTCTGAATGAAGATTTCCTGCAGCTTCTCACGGATGAAGAGCGTCATCTCGAAGTCGAGCGCCGAGAACGGCTCGTCGAGGAAGATCACCTCGGGGTTCGGGGCGAGCGCGCGCATGATCGACGCGGTCTGCTGTTGCCCGCCGGACAGCTCGTAGGGATAGCGATCGAGGTCGAACTTGACGTCGAAGGACTCGACCAGTTGCGCCATGCGCCGATCCATCGCCGCTTTCGACAGGCCTTCGAGCTTCAACGGATAGGCGATGTTGTCGATGGTGCGCATCCACGGGAACATGGCTTCGCGGTAGTTCTGGAACACGTAGCCGATCTTGGTCTCGGCGAGCGGCTTGCCGTCGAACAGGACCTGGCCGGAGTCGATCGGGACGAGCCCGGCGATCATGTTGATGAGCGTCGACTTGCCGCAGCCGTTGGGACCGAACACCGACACGATGCGGCCTTTGGGAATGTCCAGGTCGAAGTGGTCGTACAGCGGCCAGCCGGCGAAGTACTTGGTAAGGCCGCGAATGGTGATGTGCGTGCCCGCGGGGCCCGGCACGAAGCGGCGCGCCGGCACGTCCACGACAGGTGCCGCGTGGATGTCGCCCATGGCTACCTTCCGCTCCAGTGGACGATGCGCTTCTCGGCGACCAGGAAGAGCACGTTGAGCGCGTAGCCGAGGGCGCCGGCCGCGAGGATCGCCGCGTACATGCTCTTCACGTTGAGGACCTGCTGCGCGTCGATGATGCGGTGCCCCAGCCCGTTGTCGGAGCCGATGAACATCTCCGCCACGATCACGATGACCAGCGCCATCGACACCGCGGAGCGCAGTCCCACGAATGTCGGCTGCAGGCTCTCCCAGATGAGCACGTCCTTGAAGATCCGCCAGCGCGAGGCGCCCATGACTTTCGCCGCCATGATGCGCTGCTTGCGCGCGTTGATCACGCCATAGGCGCTGTTGAAGAGCACGATCAGCAGCGCGCCGAACGCCGCGATGGCGATCTTGTTGATGTCGGAGACGCCGAAGATCAGCAGGAAGAGCGGAATCAATGCCGACGACGGCGTGGAGCGGAAGAAGTCGATGAGGAACTCCACGCTGCGGTAGGCGCGCTCGTTGCTGCCGAGCAGCACGCCGAGCGGCACGCCCACGAACGCGGCGATGAGGAAGGCCTCGACCGTGCGCATGAGAGTCACCGCGAAGTCGGTGAGGAGCGCTCCGCCGGCCAGGCCGGTGGCGAGGGCGTAGAGGGTCGCGCTCGGCGTGGGCAGCAGGATCACCTTGATCCAGCCGGCGCGAACGATGATGTCCCAGAGGATGAAGAGCGCCGCCGGGCCCAGTAGCGGCAGCAGCTTCGCCCAGCGGAAGGGCTTGCGCGCCGCGCTCGCCCGCGTCGCTGCGCTCCAGGGCGCCGCGCTTTCCGCCGCGACGGTCTCGGCCATGGTCAGGCCTTGAACAGCATCGGTTCCACGATCACACGCTTCTCGAAGATGCCCTTTTCGGAGAAGAGGTCGTAGAACTTCTGGAAGAACGCCACATCGCTCGCCTTGAACTCGTTGTAGAGCATGTACGACGCGAGCGGCACCTCCGAGGTGAGGGGGCCTTCGATGGCGGTGTAGCCTTTCAGGTACTGGCGCGCTTCGTCGGGCTTGGTGCGCACGAGCTCGATCCCTCGCGCATAGGCGGCGATGAATTTTTTCGACTCGCCCGGGTACTTCTTGATGAACTCGCTGGTGAGACTCGCCGCACCGCCGTGCCACGGCGCCATCGGATCCCCGAGGATGTAGCGCGCGACGACACCCGCTTCCAGCACGCGCGTGACACCGTTCAGCCGTCCCACGGTCCCGGTCGGCTCGAGCGTGTACACGGCATCGACCTGTCCCGCGGCGATGGCGCCGACGTGCTGGCCGATCGGCAACTCGACCACGTTCATCGCGCCCGCACCGCCGCGTTCCAGCATCGTCTTGGCGAGCGTCACGTTCTGGATGCCGGGTCCCGAGGCGACGCGCTTGCCCTTCAAGTCGGCGAGCGTCTTGACCGGACTGTCCTTGGGCACCAGGAACTCGTCCAGCACGTGCTTCACGTTGCTCGGGTTGGTCGCGAAGATCTTGAGCAGGCCCGGAGAAGCGATCTCGCCGATCGCGAGGTTGGCCGAGCCGGTGCCGTTGGAGCTGCCGTCGGAGCGTCCCGAGAGCATCGCCTCCATCACCTGCTGCGCAGCCGCGAACTTGAGCGGCTCGACTTCCAGCCCGGCTTCCTTGAAGTAGCCCTTCTCGATCGCGGCATAGAACGGCAGCCCCGCGGCGATCGGCCAGTAGCCGATGCGGATCTTCGGGCCGGACTGCGCTCGCACGATGGCCGGCGCGCCGAGGATGCTCGCCGCCACCACGCTCGCCGCGCCGGCGATGAGCTGGCGGCGTGTGGGCCGGCCAAGGCCTTCGCGCGCGCGACCGTCGATGGGCTCTTTCAAGGGAATCTCCTGGTTGGACTGCATGTAGCGGCGCCATCCGCCAAAGTGGCTGATGTCGGGCGCTTGCGCGACGGCATGCGCTTCGCACAGGAAGCCGTGCACCCGGCGCCCATCGGCGAGCTCCACGCTGCCCAGCGCCAGGGGCGCGCGGATCACCGCGAGGAACGAGCCGATCTGCGCCGCGGGCATGTCCCAGACCTCGACTTCGATCGCGTGCCCGTCATGTTCCGCGCGCACCAGGCCGGGCCTTGCGGGAGACGTCCCGGGCAGCGCGTGCAACCGGTAGCACGCGGATGTGGTGGTGGTCTCGACCAGGCGCGCGCCTCGTTCGCGCAGCTGCACGTTCAGCGGCATTCCGGAGAGGTGCGCGCCGACCACGGCGAGAGCGAGGGTTTCCTGCGTCGCGGGCTTGCGCAGAACGACGGCACCCGCACGCCACGTCTCGTGCGCGAGGCGCTGTCCGGTGGCGCCGAGCGTGAGATCGAGGCTTTCCTGCCACGTCTGGCCGAGGCTCGCAAGCGCGGCATCGTGCCCGCCGCGCGCGATGAAAGTCACGCCGAAGGGCATCCCCGACGCCGTGCCGCCCGCGGGCAGCGCCAGCGCGCACCAACGCAGCAGGTTCACGAAGTTGGTGTACACGCCGAGCGCGCTGTTCACGCCGAGCGGGTCGGCGGCCACGTCGCTGAAGCGCGGATGGTGCGGGGCCGTCGGCACCAGCAGTACGTCGGCTTCGCTCCAAAGCGCGGCGGTGTCGCGCTGCAGGTCGCGCAGCGCGTATTGGGCGGCGAACGCCTCGTACGCGCTGAATCGCGCGGCGGATCCGATGACCGCGCGCACGGCGGCGTCGAGCGCTTCAGGCTGGCGCTCGATCAGCTCGCGCACGACGTGGTGGCGCTCCGCGACCCAGGGACCGGAGTAGAGAAGGCTCCCCGTGCTGTGGAGCGGCTCGAAATCGACGGCAACGAGCGTGTGGCCGAGGGCGCGCGCATGGCCGAGCGCAGACGCGTAGGCGATCGCGTATTCGCTGCCGGGAAGCAATTTCAGCTCGCGGGGAATCCCGATTCGCAAGGGCGCGCCGACCCAATGGGCGGGGCCGGGCGCGAAGTCGCTGTAGCTGTCGTCGGTATCCGTTCCTTCGATGACCGAGAGCACGTGCGCGGCGTCTTCGACGCTGAGCGCGAAGATGGAAACGCAATCGAGCGTGCGGCACGCCGGCACGACGCCGCTCGCGCCCACGCGCCCCGGCGTCGGCTTGAGGCCGACGACCTGGTTGAACGCGGCGGGCACTCGGCCCGATCCAGCGGTGTCCGTCCCCAACGAGAATGCGACGCGGGCCGATGCCACGGTCACCGCCGATCCCGAGCTCGAGCCCCCGCTGATGTGATCGGCGCTGAAGACGCTCGCCGGCTGGCCATACGGCGAACGCGTGCCGACGAGGCCCGTGGCGAATTGGTCGAGGTTGGTCTTGCCGATCCATACCGCGCCGGCGTCGACCAGACGCCTCACCGCCGCGGCCGATTCGGCGGCGACATATCGATAGGCGGGGCACGCCGCGGTCGTCGCTACGCCGGCGATGTCGATGTTGTCCTTGACCGCGAACGGCACGCCATGAAGAGGATAGCGATGGAGCAACTCGTCGATGGAACCCGTCGCCGCGTCGCGCTCCTCGAGGCAAAGCAGCTGCCGCTCGAGCTCGAGCTCCGATGCGAGATGGATCCATGCCGCCGCGGGTCGAGCGGCGCCCGCCTGCCGCAGGCACTCATGCAGCAAATCGCGCGGCCGGGCGCCTTCTCGATAAGCCTGCAGCCAGCCTCTCACCGTGATCGGTAGGCGCGTTGCCAGGGGCGGCTTCCTTTTGGTTGTCGAAGTGATCTACCCTGCTGGTAGGAGCACGATCCGGGCCAGCATCGTGTCGCGGCGCGTGCGCGTCTGGGGATGGTGCAGGGAGCTCGGGTCATGCCCGACCTTGGTGAATCGAGGCCGCGCGTGAACTGATTTAGTGCGCACGCGGCGTCGGCCGCACGATTCCGGGTTGTCTCAGGGGAACGCATCCGCTACGATTCGCGCAATATCGCGCACCACCAGAAGAGCTGAATGCGGCCGCGAGGCCTCGCAGCAGCCGCTTGTCAGGCTCCCGGAGATCGATCGTGCCGACATGCCAAAAGGGCGTGCCGGCGTTAGCCGTCATTCTGGAGATCCGCATGATGCGTTTCACGAAGCCCCGCACCGCGGAGCTTAAGCAGTTTCTCGGTACGCTGCAGTGAGCCGCATGCGTCTCACCTGCAGGATTGCGCCGGCGAGAAAGCAGAGCAACAGCACCGCGATCGCCCCCTGAACCCCCGGGATGTCGGCATTCGCCGATGCCCGGGGCGCTACTCCTACGCCAACATGTTCGTGTCGCCGCAAACGCCGAGCGATTGCCCGGAAATCATGCGGCCCCTGGGGCTCGCGACGAACGTCACCAGGTCCGCGAGCTGTTGCGGTGTTACGTATTCCTTCAGCGATGTGAACGAGAACGCTAGCTTTTCCATCTCCTCGAACGAGACGCCGCGCGCTTTCGCCTTGGCGCTCAGCACGCGCTTTTGCCGGTCGCCCGCGATGATGCCGGGCAAGAGCGCGTTGACCCGGATATTGTCGGGACCCATCTCGATGGCGAGGGAGCGCGAGAAGCCGACCACGCCCCACTTGGCCGAAGCGTAGGGCGTACGCATCGCGAAGCCGAGCCTGCCGGCGAGCGACGAGACGTTCATGATGCTGGCGTTGCGCGACTTGCGCAGGTGCGGCGCGGCCACGCGCACGCAATTGAACTGCCCGGTCAAGTCCACGGCGAGGCAGCGATCCCACTCTCCGGGATCGATCTCGTCGACGCGGCCCGTGGGGCCGGCGATGCCGGCATTGTTGACGAGGCAATCGAGCCCGCCGAGTTTCGCGATCCCTTCGGCGAAGAACCGCGCGACCTGGTCGCGCGAGGCGACGTCGCATGCGCTCCAGGTGAGCGTCGGATCGGTGCCGGACAGGCGTTCGAGCGCCTTTTCGTCGACGTCGCACACGTGCACGCGCGCCCCCTCGCGAACGAAGGCGCGTGCGATCTCCAATCCGATTCCGTCGGCGCCCGCCGTCACCATCACGCGCAGTCCGTCGATGCCAAGATCCATGATTGTCCCTCCCGCCACCCGGGTGGCCGGCCTACCGTAAACTGTCGCCTCGGTCAGGGTCAAGCGCCGCGCCAGCAGACGACGCACATTGCAACGCAACGAGGAGGAGTCATGAGCCAGGGCAAGGGCATCTCACGTCGCACCGTCATCAAGGGCGCGCTCGCCGGGGCGGCCACCGGCATCGCCGGGTTCCCGTTCATCAGCTACGGCCAGTCCGATGTGATTCGCATCGGCCACCTCACGCCGCGCACCGGCTTTCTCGGCCCCCTCGGGGAGTTCGCGGTGCAGGCGGTCGACCTCGCGGTGGCCGAGATCAACGCCGCCGGCGGCATCAACGGCCGCAAGCTGGAGGCGCTCAAGGAGGATTCGGTCAACCCGCAGACGGCCTCCACCAAGGCCGAGCGCATGGTCGAGCGCGACAAGGTCGCCTGCATCATCGGCGAGATCTCCTCGGCTTCGGGGCTCACCATCGCGCAGGTCGCCGAACGCACGCGCACGCTCTTCATCAACACCGGGTGCAATTCCGACGAGCTGCGCGGCAAGGCCTGCAAGAAGTTCATGTTCCACATCGAGAGCCAGAACTCGATGTACGTGAAGACGTGCGGGCGCTCGCTGCTGGCCCAAGGCCTGGTGAAGGGGAAGAAGTGGTTCTCGCTCACCGCCGACTACGCCTTCGGCCACGACCTGCTGCGCGTGGCCAAGCGCTTCATGGGGGCCAACGGCGGCGAGTTCGCGGCCGACAAGCTCGTGCCCACGGACCTCACCGACTTTTCCTCCCTGCTGCTCGAGATCCGCAACGCCAAGCCCGACCTGGTGATCTCCAACCTCGCCGGCAACCAGATCACCAACTTCCTCAAGCAGTACACCGAGTTCGGCCTGCCCTATCCGGTCGCGGGCTTCGGCTTCGACACCGCGGTCGCCTGGGGCGCGGGGCGCGGCAACTTCCTCGGCACGTGGCCGCTCGTCTGGCACCATTTGATCGAGACGCCGGCGTCGAGGAAGTTCGTCGCCGACTTCCGCAAGGCCTATAACAAGCCGCCGGAGAACCAGGCCTGGGGCGACTACAACGCCATCAAGCTCACCGCGCAGGCGATGATGGAGACCAAGTCGATCGACTCCGCGAAGCTGGTCGAGCACTTCGAGAAGGGCGCGAAGTTCGGGCTGATGAAGACTCGCGACGGATACTTCCGCAAGTCGGACCACCAGATGATGCACGAGATGTACACCGTGCAGGCGATCCCCGCGGCGCAGCTCAAGAACGACTACGACATCTTCACCTCGTCGCCGCCGGTGCCGGGCCCCGACGAGCCGCTCGAGGTGATCGCGACGACCGCCGAAGAGAACGAGTGCCGCATGGCCTGAGCCTCGCGCCCGGCGGGGATCGACTGTGCTCATCGTCCAGCACCTGCTGAACGGGCTCCTCGCCGGGGCCTATTACCTGCTGATCGCGCTCGGCCTGTCGCTCATCTTCTCGCTGGGCGGCGTGGTCAACCTGGCGCACGGCGCCTTCTATGCGATCGGCGCCTATCTGGCCGTCACCATCGGCACGCGCCTGGGCTTTACTGGCGCCGTGATCATCGCGCCCCTCGCGGTGGGCGCGATCGGCGTGGGCGTGGAGCGGCTCCTCCTCAGGCGCTTCTACAACGCCGATCCCACGCTCTCGCTGCTGCTCACCTTCGGCCTCGCGATGGTGGTCGAGCAGTCGCTGCGCATGATCTATGGGGCGCCGCCGCTGTCGTGGTCCATTCCGCCGGAGCTGCGCGGCCAGGTCGCGTTCGGATCGTTCTTCTATCCGCGCTATCGCCTGCTGTTGCTCGCGGTGGCGGTCCTCTGCGTCGCCGGCCTCTGGTTCCTGCTGCAGCGCACGCCCTTCGGGCGCGTGGTGCGCGCCGGCGTGCAGAACCCGGACATGGTCGGCGCCCTGGGCATCTCGCTCGAGCCCTACATGGCCGCGGTCGCATTCCTGGGCATCGGGCTCGCGGGCCTGGCGGGTGTCCTGCTGGCGCCGATCTTCACCGTCCACCCCGCGATGGGGGCGGAGATCATCACCGCCGCGTTCGTCGTGGTGGTGATCGGCGGCATCGGCTCCTTCTGGGGCGTGGTGATCGCCGCCGCAGTGGTGGGCGTCGCCAAGGGCGCCGTCACCGCGGCGGGATATCCGCAATATTCCGAGGCGGCGATGTACGCGCTGATGCTGTTGGTGCTGCTGGTGAGGCCGCGCGGCCTCCTCGGCGAGCGCATCCTGAGGTTCGAGTAGCGATGCCCGTCAAGCGCGATCTCGTCGTGGCCGCGCTCGCATTGCTGCTGCTGCCCGCGGCCATGAACGCGATCGGCCTGGGGACCACGTCCGCGACCGAGGCCGTGATCTTCGCCATGGCGTGCATGGCGCTCAACATCCTGGTGGGCTACTCCGGCCTCACGTCCTTCGGCCACGGCGCCTGGTTCGGGCTTGCCGCGTATGCCGCGGGCATCGCGCAGCGCGAGCTCTTCAAGGATTCCTTCGTGCTGCCGATCGCGGCGGGGCTCGCCGCGGTCCTCGCCGCCTCGTGGGCATTCGGTTTTCTCATCCTGCGCCGGCGCGGCGTCTACTTCGCGCTCCTCACGCTGGCGCTCTCGGCGATGCTCTACACCGTCGCGTTCCGCTGGACGGAGCTGACCGGCGGCGAGAACGGCCTGGGCGGCATCGTGCGCCCTGTGTACGGAGCGCTCTCCTTCGAGGGCGCGCCGGCATACTACGCGCTGGTGGCCGCGGTGGCGTTCGTCTCGATGGCGCTCCTGTGGCGCTTTCACCGCTCTCCGCTGGGCGCGGTCCTGGTGGCGATCCGCGAGAACGAGGAGCGCGCGCGCTTCGTGGGCTATTCCACGAACCGCTTCAAGCTGGTGGCGTTCGTCGCCTCCGCGGGGCTCACCGGGCTCGCCGGCATGCTGCTCATGTTCAACAACCGCATGACCTCCGCGGAGCCGATCTCGGTCGCCTTCTCCGGGGAGCTCCTCGCGATGGTGATCATCGGCGGCATGCGCTCGTTCCTCGGGCCGGCGCTGGGGGCGATCTTCTTCGTGATCTTCCGCGACAACCTGTCGCGCGTCACCGAGAACTGGCTGCTCTACTTCGGCCTGCTGTTCGTGGCCTTCATCGTCTTCTCGCCCGAGGGGCTGGTGGGCCTGTACGAGCGCGTCGCACGCCGCTGGAGGAAGACCGTGGCGCTCGAGGCGGCGATGGCGAGCCGGCAATCGGGCGAGGTCGCGTTGCCGGCCTTCCTCAAGCCCGCGGCGCATTTCGACGGGGCGATCATCGACGTGTCCGGGCTGGCGAAGTCGTTCGGCGGCATCAAGGCGGTGCGCAACGTGGCGTTGCGCGTCCGCGACCGCACGCTGCACGCGCTGATCGGCCCGAACGGCGCGGGCAAGACGACGGTCTTCAACCTGATCTCCGGAATGTTTCGCCCCGACCAGGGGTCGATCGCGCTGGCGGGGCGAGGGATCGCGGGCCTCGCGCCGGAGCGCGTCACGCGAGCGGGTGCGGGGCGTTCGTTCCAGATCACGAATCTTTTCGGCGCGCTCAGCGTCGAGGAAAACGTGCGGCTCGCGGTGCAGGCGCGCGACCCGAAGCGTTTCTGGTTCTGGATCGACGCGGCGGCGCTCGACGAAGTGAATCGCGAGACGGCCGCGATCCTGCGCGCGATGGGCCTCGCCGGAGTGGAAAACGCGCCGGCGTCGTCGCTTTCCTACGGCGGCCAGCGGCTGCTCGACATGTCCCTCGCCCTCGCGACCAAGCCGCGCGTGCTCCTCCTCGACGAGCCGCTGGCGGGCCTCGCCGCCGCCGAGCGCGAGCGCGTGGGCCGGCTCATCAAGGGCATCAGCGCCGACCTGCCGGTGCTCCTGGTGGAACACGACATCGACCGCGTGTTCGCCCTGGCCGACGCGATCACGGTGATGAACAACGGCGAGGTGCTGGTGGACGGCACCGTGGCCGATGCGCGCGATTCCGCCAAGGTGCAGGAGGTGTACATCGGCTCGGGCACCCACGCGCTCGCCGGCCGCCATCCCGAGAGCGCCGCGCGGGAAACGGTGCTGCTGAAGCTCGCGGGGGTGAACACGTTCTACGGCAAGAGCCACATCCTGCGCGACGTGACGCTCGAGGTGCGCGACAACGAGATCGTCGCGTTGCTGGGACGAAACGGCGCCGGCAAGTCCACGCTGCTGAGGACCATCATCGGCATCGTGCCTTCCGCGACGGGGACCATCCGCCTGGGCGCGATGGAGCTCGCGCGCCGGCCCGCGGCCGAGATCACGCGCCATGGCATCGCGTACGTGCCCCAGGGCCGCGGGCTTTTCGCCGGAATGTCGGTGGCGGAGAATCTCGAGCTCGGCCGCCTCAAGCGTCGCAACGGCAACGGCACCTACTGGGAGCAGGAGAAGATCTTCGAGTTCTTTCCGCGCATCAAGGAACGCTGGCGTTCGCCGGCGGATTACCTATCGGGTGGCGAGCAGCAGATGGTCGCGGTGGCGCGCGCCCTTTCCGGCGATACGCGCCTCTTGCTGCTGGACGAGCCCTTCGAGGGCCTCGCGCCCGCCGTGGTCGAGCAGCTGTTCGACGCCTTCGACAAGCTGCGCCGCGAGGTCTCCATCCTCATCGTCGACCATCATCTCGACCTCGCGCTCGCGCTTTCCGACCGCACGGTGGCGCTCGAGCGCGGCGAGGTGACGCACGTGGGACCTTCGCGCGCGCTCTCTGCCGACCTCGAGCTGCGACGCAAGGTGCTGTGGCTGTGAACGCGGCGGCCTCGAAGCGGAAATCACGACCGTGAAAGGAAATCCATGGGCATCGCAGCAATCGTCGGCGCCGGTTTGATCGGCCGCGCCTGGGCGCATGTGTTCGCGCGCGCGGGCTGGCAGGTGCGCGTCTGGGACCCGTCGCCGCACCAGCGCGAAGTCGCCGCGGCGTTGATCGGGCGCTCGCTGCACGATCTCGCGCGACAGGGGCTGGTGGCCGATCCGGTGGGCGCGGGCGAGCGCGTCACGGTGGCCGCGAGTCTGGCGGCGGCGCTGAAGGACGCGCAGTACGTGCAGGAAAGCGGCCCGGAGACTCTCGAGGCCAAGATCGCGACCTTCGCCGAGCTCGACGCGCTCGCGCCGGCCGCAGCGCTGCTCGCGTCCTCGACCTCGGCGATCGTCGCCTCGCGCTTCACCGAGCGCCTGCCGGGCCGCGCACGCTGCATCGTCGCGCATCCCGTCAACCCACCGCATCTCGTGCCGGTGGTGGAATTGTGCGGTGCGCCGTGGACCTCGGCTGAAACGCGAGCGCGCGCCCGCGCGATCCTGCGCGAGGTGGGTCAGGTGCCGATCGACGTGAAGAAGGAGATCGACGGCTTCATCCTCAACCGGCTGCAAGCCGCACTCCTCAGCGAAGCGTTCCGCCTGGTGGAGGAGGGTTACGTGAGCCCCGAGGACCTCGACCATACCGTCGCCGACGGCCTCGGCCTGCGCTGGGCGTTCATGGGGCCGTTCGAGACCATCGAGCTGAATGCGCCCGGTGGAATCGCGGATTATTGCGAGCGCTACGTATCCTGGTTCCGGCGCTACGCCGCCGATCCGCCGGGCGCCGCGGTCTGGGACGACGCGCGCTGGAAGCTCGCCGCGCAAGCCTGGAATCGCACCCCGGCGCCGGCATGGATCGCGGAGAAGAGCCGCTGGCGCGACGACCGGCTGGCGCGCATCGTGGCGCACAAACGCGCGCAGAAACCCCATTCCGATTGAACCTCGAAGGAGATAGGCCATGGCTGAAATGAAGCCCGCCGGCGGGTTCCGCCGCAAGGTCGTCATCACCTGCGCGGTGACGGGCGCGATCCACACGCCATCGATGTCGCCCTACTTGCCGATCACGGCCGACGAGATCGCCGAGGCCGCGATCGGCGCGTACCAGGCGGGAGCGGCCATCGTGCATTTGCATGCGCGCGATCCGAAGGACGGCCGGCCGGACCAGCGGCCCGAGGCCTTCGCGCCTTTCCTCAAGAAGATCAAGCAGGCGTGCAACGTCGTCGTGAACATCACCACGGGGGGCGCGCCGACCATGACGGTGGAGGAGCGCCTGAAGCCGTGCGCGCATTTCAAGCCCGAAGTCGCCTCGCTCAACATGGGCTCGATGAACTTCGGCCTGTTCCCGATGCTGGCGCGCTTCAAGGAGTTCAAGCACGACTGGGAGCGCCCCTACCTGGCGGGCTCCGACGAGCGCATCTTCAGGAACACCTTCAAGGACATCGAGCTCATCCTCACGACCTGCGCCGCCAACGCGACGCGTTTCGAGATCGAGTGCTACGACATCGGCCACCTGTACACGCTGCGCCACTTCGCCGACCGCGGGCTGCTGAAGCCGCCGTACTTCATCCAATCGGTGTTCGGCATCCTCGGCGGCATCGGCCCTCACCCCGAGGACGTCGCCCACATGCGGCGCACCGCCGATCGCCTGTTCGGCGGCGAGTACCTGTGGAGCGTGCTCGGCGCGGGCCGCAACCAGCTGCCGATCGCGGCGCAATCCGCGGCGCTCGGCGGCAACGTGCGCGTGGGCCTCGAGGATTCGCTGTGGATCGGGCCGGGGCAGCTTGCGCAGACCAACGCGCAGCAGGTGCGCGCGGCGCGCCAGATCGTCGAGGGGCTGGGCCTCGAGGTGGCGACCCCCGACGAGGCGCGCGCGCTGCTGCGGTTGAAGGGCGGGGACAGCGTGAATTTCTAGCTCAGCTCGTCACTGTTTCGCGCAAGCGACGTCGTACTGCGAAACGCTCGCGGTATTGCGCGAGTTCTGCGGCTGCTGTCCCGCGTACCGGGTGCCCGCCGTACCGTCCGGATTGAACGCGGAGCCCGGCGCGGCGGCGGCATTGCCCGGCGTGTTGGGGGCGCTCGCGCTGCCGCAGCTCTGGTTGGGTTGCCCCGTATGCGACGGACCCTTGGTCGTTGTGGATCCGGACTGGGCGACTTGAGTCTTGGTCGTCGGCGCTTTCGAGCTCATCGTCTGGCTCGGCCCGGCGGAGGCGCGCGGCGAGCTCGCCTCGGAAACGGCCATCGCCGCGGTCGACAGGCCGAGCGATGCGGCACTTACGGCGACGCAAGTGATGATGGATTTCATGGTGTGGACTCCTTTCTCGAGAGGTTGCACCCCGGGACGCGCGATGCGCGGGCACGGGGCGTGCAGGTTCGATGGCAACCAACCCGCCGCGTTTCGCCGCTCCGTAGTCCTTTCGGCGGACCGGTGCACGGGAATAAAATCGAAAGTCACGGTGATCGTGTTAGATTCCGCGCTTCGAGAACGCTGCACGCGAAAAAAAAGGGCGCACAAAATGCATGCAAGCCAACGGGCCGTGCACTGGACTGGGGCGTTGGTGTTCTGTTCGAGCCTGGCGCTCACTGCGCACGCGCAGCAACAGGGGACGACGCCGGAAATCCCGACGCAGAAATCCGCGAAGACCGAGCAGATCGAGACCATCGTCGTGAACGCGACCAAGCGCCAGGAGGACGTCGCCAAGGTCCCGCTCAGCGTCACCGTCATCGGCGGCGAAGCCCTCGAAGAGCAGCACATCACCAATTTCGTCGATCTCACGCGCTCCGTGCCCAACCTCTCGTTCTCCGGCGGCGCGGCGGGCGGCGGCCCGGGCTTGAGCACCATCGAATTGCGCGGCATCAGCTCGCAAGCGGGCTCGAGCACGGTGGGCGTCTATCTCGACGACGTGTCGTTGAGCATCCGCAACCTGTACAGCCTGGGCAGCGCGGAGCCGAAGTTCTTCGACATCGACCATATCGAAGTGCTGCGCGGTCCCCAGGGCACGCTCTATGGCGCGGGCTCGATGGGCGGCACCATCAAGTTCATCTCGATCCAGCCCAACGTGATGAGCACGGAAAGCAGTTTCTCCGCGGAGGTGTCGTCGACCCAGCATGGCGGCGTCACCAGCATCGTGAACGGCGTGTACAACGCGCCGCTCGTGCCGGGCGTGATGGGATTGCGCCTGGGCGTGCAGGTCGGAAAGGTCGGCGGCTTCATCGACCAGGTGTCGCAGTCGGATCCCGGCCAGGTGATCGCGAAGGACATCAACTCGGAGAAGGACCTGGTCCTGAAAGCGGCGCTGAAATGGACCCCGAACGGCCAGCTCGCGATCACGCCCAGCATCTTCTACCAGCGCGTGAAGAGCGAGGGGCTCGACGTTTCCCACCTGACCGACATTTCGGGCAACGAGCTGCCGCGCAACCAGACCGACCAGTTGCTGCGCGAGCCGGGCACCGACAAGATGCTGGTGTCGAGCGTGACCGTCGCGTTCGATAGCGGATGGTCCGACCTCACCTCGGTGACGAGCTACTTCAAGCGCGATTTCGACCGCACCCAGGACGGCCAGGCCGCGAACAGCGAGTTCTTCGGCTGCTGCCTGATCGGCGGCTCCCCGGCGGGCCTCGCCGCGGCGGTCAACAACCTGCCGTCGGCGGTTTACCTCGACAACAGCGCGCGCCAGTTCTCGCAGGAATTGCGCCTCGCCTCCAAGGCGTACGCGGAGAAAAACGATCCCCTGGTGTGGCTCGCGGGAGTCTATTTCTCCGACCTGAAGACGCGCGTGACCGACAACGAGCCGGTGTTCGGCATCAACGACACGTTCAGGCGTTTCGGCGCGAGCACGGCGGATCCGGATGTCCTGTCGGGCGCCTTCGCCAACGATTTTCCCAACGACAACGCCTATTTCAGCGAGCGGCGCTACAAGGAAACGCAGTCCTCCGTGTTCGGCGAGGCCACCTATTACCTGAATCCCGCTTTGCGGCTGACCGCCGGCCTGCGCTACCTGCGCGCCAAGGAAACGCTCGATCGCGACGGCAACTTCTACTTCGCCGGCGGGCCCGTGCATTCTTCCTTCACCGGCAAGTACCACTCGTTCACGCCGAAATTCGCGCTGAGCTGGGACGCCGCGCCGACCCATACGCTCTTTGCCAGCGCCACCGAGGGATTCCGGCTGGGCGGCGCGAATCGGGAGATTCCGCTCAGCATCTGCGGGCAGGAATTGTCGGACGTCTACCACCTCACCCAGTCGCCCGGAACGTTCGACTCCGATAGCCTGTGGAGCTACGAGGTCGGCAGCAAGTCGAGGTTCTTCGACAATCGCCTTTCGCTCAATGCCTCGGCTTTCGTCGTCAAGTGGAAGAACATCCAGCAGGACATCCAGCTCGCCTGCACCTTCGATTTCGAGGGCAACTTCGGCCGGGCGACCAGCCGCGGCGTGGAAATCGAGGCGCGCGCACGCCCGATGCCGAACCTGGATGTCGGCCTCTTCGGTGGAGTCACGCACGCGACCTTCGACGAGGATGTCCCGTCGATCAACGTGAGCTCGGGAGCGGAGTTGCTGGGCGTGCCGAAATGGAACGCGGCGCTCACCGGCGAATATCGCATCCTCACGGGATCCCGCCTCAACGTGTATGTGCGGGGCGCCGCGCGCTGGGTCGGCGCGAGCCGCGGATCCTACAGTCCCGACAATCCCGATCGCTCGCGGCCCTCCTACAAGACGGTCGATGCCAGCATCGGCGCGACCTTCGCATCCTGGGACGTGAGCCTCTTCGCGAAGAACCTGTTGAACGACCAGACGATATTGCAGCGGCCTTTCGTGCAGTTCCTGACCGAGGCGTATCGCCAGCGGCCGAGGACCATCGGATTGATGGTGTCGCGCAAGCTCTAGCGGTGTAGGCCCCCGGATCGAGCGTGATGAGGATCGCGGACTCCAACGCGTTGGACGGCGCGAATCCCGCCGCCTGAAGCTGCGCGGAGTTGGCGGCACTTTGCCAATTGTCATTGGTGGCGATGACCGGCCGGTCCGACGAGCGCACGAGCGTGAGCGTGGGATCGGCCAACGGGGCCAACCGGCGAAGCGTATTCCTCCTCACCTCACCTATCCATGTGGACCGCGGGAAAGCGGTTATTCGGCATTCCCGCCGCCGAATTACCATCATTGACGATCCGAGTCAATCGGCCTACAACAATCATTCGGACCTTGGAGCCCGCAATAGACGGGCCCGAAGCGCACCCGATGGGAGAACATCATGGCGTACTCGTCCAGGCTGGTCCTGCGTCGTTCCCTCTTTGTTCTGTTCACTCTGGGGTGGTTGATTGGGGCCGGAGCCGCGCTGGCGGGTGGGCCTGAATACAACCCTTCACCCGGCGCCGGCAACTTTTCGTTTGCCACCAAATACCCCACCTACTATTCCACCTACGGTTGCAGTTCCTGCCATACGACCGCCCCGGCGCTCAACGTCTATGGCACCGCGTACAAGACGGCTTATACGGCCACCTCCGGAACGCTGCGGCCCACTCCCCAACCCGCCGTCGGGCCCGCGCTGACGCAGATCGAGCCCCTCGATTCCGATGGCGACGGCTACAGCAACATCACCGAGATCAATGCGCTCAGGAGAGCGTACGACGCCACGGACCATCCGACCGCCGCGGTATCCCTTTCGACGGCGCAGAGCGCGAAGTCCGGCACCGCCTCGAGCACCGTCGCCTACACCGTCACCGTCACCAACAACGGCAACATCACCGACAGCTTCACGCTCGGCGTTTCCGTCTTCTCGGGCCAGAGCTGGACACCGTCCATCGTCGGTGCCGCCAGTGGCGTCGCGCCGGCCGGCACTGCCGGCATCACCGTGAACGTCGCGATTCCCGGCGGCGCCTCCGGCGGACAAACCAGCGTCGCGAGGGTGACCGCGGTATCGCAAGCGAATGCCTCGATTTCCGCGACGCCGCTCGATCTGACCACCACGACCCCGGTGATCGTGGTCGGGGCGCGCTATGTCAACGCGGCGACGGGAAGCGATACGACCGACTGCAGGACGCAGGGAACTCCCTGCAAGACCATCACCTATGCCATGTCCCAGGCGGCCACCGGGAACCCGGGCGATCCGATCAACGTGGCCCCGGGGACGTACAACGTGGCGCTTGGCGAGGTATTCCCGATCGCGATCAAGTCCGGCGTCCAGCTCCAGGCGACGAATGGTCCGGGGAACACCATCGTCGATGCGACGGGGGCGAACGCGCGCGTATTCAACGCCAGCGCAAGCAACTCCTCGACCCTGCTGCAGGGTTTCAAGATCACGGGCGGCTTTCACCAGCCCCCGGCGGACGGTTCCAACGGCCAGGGTGGTGCGATATTCATCGACAACCTTTCTGCCATCAAGATCCGGCGCAGTGTCTTCACCGGCAACGAGGCGCGAGGCTATGCGGGTGCCCCACCCACGCACCCAACCGGTGGCGAGGCCTATGGCGGGGCCATTTCCGCGACGAACTCCTCTCCGTCGATCAAGAACAACGTCTTCAATGGCAATACCGTGCAGGGCGGTAACGGCCTCAACAAGGTCGACGGAACTACGGGCGGCTCCGGCGGAAGCGGCCATGGTGGCGCGATATCCATCGGCGGCGGTTCGTCGAGCGGCGTCAACAACAACACCTTCTATGGCAACTTCGCAAAAGGCGGCGCGGGCGGCTCCTCCAACGCTGTCGGCGGCGGGCCGGGTGGACAGGGCTTCGATGGCGCGGTCGAGGCCAGCAACTCGAGCATCACGGATAATATTTTCGTGAACAACAGTGCGGTCGCCGGAGCGGGCGGCGGCGGCTCGCCTCCCGGGTCTCCCGGCACCGCGTTTGCCGGCGCTTTGACCTTTCAACCCAACCCCGGGCCCGACACTCCGACCAGCAACCTGTTCTTCGGCAATTCGAGCGACGGCGACACCGGCATCACCCCGGTCTTCCAGGATCCGCTCTTCCATTTGGCTCCATCCAACCTGCACATTCGCCTTTCATCTCCGGCCGGCGGTGCGGGCACGCTTTCGGGTGCGGCGACCAACGACTTCGATGGAGTGACGAGGCCGAATCCGCCGTCGATCGGCGCGTTTGAACCCTCGGGAGTCGCGAGCACGACGGCCCTGGTCTCGAGCGTGAATCCCTCTACCGTCGGCCAATCGGTGACCTTCACGGCAACCGTCAGCGGCAGCAGCGGGACGCCGACCGGGACCGCGACATTCAAGGACGCAACCACCGTCCTATGCACGGCCACGACTCTGGCCACCGGCCAGGCGCAGTGCGCGAGCTCGGCCCTCAGTCAGGCCACGCATTCAATGACGGCCGAATACTCCGGCGATGCGACGTATGCGGCAAGCATCTCGCCAGCCTTGAGCCAGGTGGTGCAGGCGGCTCCCGCGTTCACGCTGACGGTGAGCCCGGGCGGAGCAGGCACAGGAACCGTGACCTCGTCTCCGGCGGGGATCAGCTGTGGGGCGACATGTGCGGCAAGTTTCAACTCCGGTTCGGCGGTGACACTCACCGCGGCGGCATCGGCCGGCTCGACGTTCGGCGGATGGTCTGGCGGCGGTTGCAGCGGGACGGGTGGCTGCACGGTCCCCATGAACGCGGCAACTGCCGTTACGGCGACCTTCAACGAATGGCACGGGCGCGGGCACGGTGACATCGTCGCCCGGAAGCATCTCCTGCGGATCGACGTGCGTGGCCAGCTTCAACTCCGGCACGGTGGTGATGCTTTCCGCCGCGGCGACCTCGGGATCCTTCTTTGCGGGATGGTCGGGCGGCGGTTGCAGCGGCACCGGTGGTTGCACCGTCACCATGAGCGCGGCGGCTTCCGTGACTGCGACCTTCAGCCTCACGCCGGTGGGCAGCTTCGCGCTTACCGTCACCAAGGCCGGCTTGGGCTCGGGCACCGTGACATCGTCGCCCGCGGGGATCGCCTGCGGATCGACGTGCGTGGCGAACTTCAGCTCGGGCACGGTGGTCACGCTTTCCGCGGCAGCGTCCGCGTCGACCTTCATCGGATGGTCGGGCGGCGGGTGCTCGGGTACGGGAACCTGCATTGCCACGCTGAACGCGGACGTCGGTGTCACTGCGACCTTCACACCCAATCCACCGCGTCTGGCCAACATCTCCACGCGCGGCCAGGTACAGACCGGCTTCGACGTGATGATTGGCGGCTTCGTCATCAGCGGATCCACCGCCAAGACGGTGGTGGTGCGCGCCATCGGGCCATCGCTCGCGAACTTCGGGGTGAGCGGTGCGCTGTCCAATCCGACGCTGCAACTGGTTCGCTCTTCGGATCAGTCGACTGTCGCTACCAACGACGATTGGGGCAGCGCCGCCAACGCCGCGCAAATCAGCTCGAGTGGCTTTGCACCGAGCAACCCGCTGGAGTCGGCGATCTACGCGACGCTCCAACCCGGCGCCTACACCGCCATTGTTTCCGGGGTGGGCGGGGCCACGGGCGTGGGCCTGGTCGAGGTGTATGAGGTCGACCACCCGGAGATCGCGCTCATCAACATCTCTACGCGCGGCAAGGTGCAGACCGGCTTCGACGTGATGATCGGCGGTTTCGTGGTCCAGGGTAGCGGCCCGCAGACGGTCGTCATCCGCGCAATCGGTCCTTCGCTCGCGAACTTCGGAGTGAGCGGTGCGCTCGCCAACCCGACGATGTCGCTGGTGCGTATGTCGGACAACGCGACGATCGCCACCAATGACGATTGGGGGAATGCGTCCAACGCGGCGCAAATCTCCTCGAGCGGTTTCGCGCCTTCCAACCCGTTGGAGTCGGCGATCCTCATCACGCTCCAGCCCGGGGCCTACACCGCCATTGTGTCGGGCGTGAACGGCGCGACCGGCGTCGGTTTAGTCGAGGTGTACACGATGCCCTAGCAGCAGCCGAAGTCATGTCGAGAGAGTGGCTCTGGCGCTTTCACCGGAAATCGTGCCCAGGTATAACGTCGCTGGACTCCGCTCTCCACGGATTTGCTCCGCCGTGATCTTCGCGGCCCGGATCACTTTCGCCCAAGCCTTGGATTCCTTCCTGACATAGCTCGTGAGCTCCTCGCTCGTGCTTCAGGAGCTGCTTGCGGACATTTTGCGACGAAAGCAGCTTAACGAGCTCTCGGTTCCATCGATCCAGCAGCTCCGCAGACATTTTCGCGGGCGCGACGAACGCGTACCAGTAGGCCGCTTCGAATCCCGGATATCCCTGCTCGGCCATGGTCGGCAGGTTGGGCAGCGTCGGCGAGCGCATGAGCCCGGTGGGGACCAGCGCGCGGAGCCTTCCCGGGTCACCGCGCCCGGCGATGGCGTTGTCGAGGTTAATGTTGAGGATGCCGAACTCGCGCGCGGTGATCGCGGCGCCCTGCTTCGTCGCAAGCTCGGTGATCGACTGGCAGAGATCGCCGTAGTCGTGCACCACCTGCTCGATGATGAAATCGCGGTGCAGGAGCTCGCCTCGGTGCCTGGCCGCCGTGGCTCCAACCTGGGAGCCAGCCTTGGCGTTGCCGCCGGGAAGCATCGCGGTGAGCTGCGCCAGGAAACGGGGCACGCCATGCTCGAGCTCGGCGGGGTCGCGCGCGACGCAGGAGTACCTTGCTTCGGTAACGCTCGATCAGCTCCGCGCGATTGGCGGTCAGGAAGTCGACGAGTATGGAAAAGTTTGCCGCCGATGTCTGTGCGCCGCGAACATAACAACGGCCGTCGCGGCACTAACTTTGCGGCGCCGACGCTGTCGGACTTGTATCTACCGGATGGAGATGCCCCATGAGAGCCACCCCCATGCTCATCGCTCTGGCCCTCGTCGCGCCCGCGGCGGTGGCCGAGACGTACTACTACTCGTTTCCCATAGTCCAATCGGAACTGAGCGCGTGCCTCGACCGGCGCGATTCGCTCGCCGACCGCAAGGCGTTCCTCGACATCGAGAAGCAGAGCATCGACCGCGAAGGCGTCGTGATCGACCGCGAAGGGGCGCGGCTCGCCGTCGACCTGAGGACGCTCGACAATCGCGATACCGCCGCCGTCGCCGCGTACAACACTCGTTCCGACGACCAGAACCGGCGTGTCGAGGCCCACAACCGGCGCGTCGCCGACATGAACTCGGCCGCCTCGTTGTTCAACGGCGATGCGGCGGACATGACGGCGTACTGCAACTGGCGCGCCTCGCGTCCGTACTTCGCCAGCACGCTTCGCTAGCGCGCCTTCGGCACGTACGCGAAGTCGTAGTGGGGCGCCCAGGTCGCGCCCCCGTCGCGCGAGGCTTCGGAAACCTGGCGCACGTTCTTTCCGTCCGGCGCGAGGCGCATCTTGCGGTGGATGCGCACGCCGTCCGCGCGGTGAGTCTCGCCCGTGAAGCGCATCGCTCCGTCGGCGAGCTCACCGGTGAATTCGCCCACGCTGCCGGTGGAATCGACCCATGTCTGGCGCCAGCGCTTCAGCACAGGATCGTGGAAGCTGAGGCTGGTGCCGCTGTAGCCGTCGTTCTGGACGTAGGTTTCCCGGATGACGCAATCGCCCACCGAGCGCTCGATGCGGCTCGCGGCGATCGTGGTGCTTCCGTCGCGCACTTCCCACTCGCCCAGCCAGAAGTCGAGCTGGCGCTGCGCGGGCGTCTCGCACGGTGCCGCCGCCGCGGCGCTCGCCACCAGAAACGCGAAAAGCGGAAATGCGATCCGGATCATGACGCCTTCGGGCGCGCGCCTTCGATGGCGAGCGCGCGGTCGATCCATTGCGCGGTGAGCTTTTCCTGCAGCGAGTTCTGCTGGAGCCGCGCGCGCAACGCGGCGAAGTCCACGACGTCGAGCGGCTGGTCCTGGTTGAAGCACGAGAACACGTAGGTCGTCTTGCCGGTGGCCGCATCGACCTGCGGTTGAAGGCACTGCGCGCAGATCTCCTTCATCATGCATTGCATCGGCGAGTTGATCGATCCGATCGCGACGTGGGCCTTGCGAAGGTACGGGGCCAGGATCGCGTGGCGGGCGCGGGCGACCGCGGCCATCATCGCGTCGGAGCCGATCGCGACCAGCCGGTCGGCATCTTGCATGCGCACGCCGGGCTCGCCCAGGCTGGCGCTCGCATGCGCCGCCATCGCCTCGACGATGTTGCCCACGAAGGTCTTGTCGCCGGCGCGCGTCGGCGCGAAACCGGGAGCTTCGTCGCAGCACCACACCACCTCGTCGGCGGCCGCTTCGATCTCCTCGATCTTGTAGCGGTCCTGCAACTTCTTGTATCCGGCGAAGTAGAGGACGCGCGAGCCGGCGGCGCGCAGCGCGGCGCCGATGGAGAAGAGGACCGCGTTGCCAAGGCCTCCGCCGACGAGGACCACGGTCTCACCGCCGGGGGTTTCGGTCGGCGTGCCGGTGGGACCCATCAGCACGACCGGCTCGCCCGGCCGCAATAGCGCGCACAGGTCGCTCGACCCGCCCATCTCCAGGACGATCGTCGAGACGAGACCCTTCTCCTTGTCCACCCATGCGCCGGTGAGGGCGAGCCCTTCCATCGAAAGCCGCGTGCCCTCGGGCTTGGCGGCGAGGAACTCGAAATTCTGCAGGCGATAGAACTGGCCCGGGCGAAACTGCGCCGCGGCGAGCGGCGCGTGCACGATCACCTCCACGATCTTGGGCGTGAGCCGGTCCACGCGCTGCACGGTCGCCCGAAGCGCGCCGTTGAGAGACGCGAGGAAAGCGCGCGCGTCTTCCGCGGAGCGCGCGGGACGCTGCGCCAGCACGCGGCTGACCACCGGATAGCCCTGCTTGGCGCTGCCCATCGCCTTCACGACGTTGCCGAAGAACGACGGATGCAGGTCGCCGAAGAAGCTCATGTAGCGCCCGTCGGCTTCGCGCGCCATCAACACCTGCGCGCTCGCCGGTTTCGCCGAGCGCTCGGGTTTCACCGTGTTGCCGTCCTCGTCCACCGCGCGGAAATAGCGCCCGTCGAGCGTGAAGTGCCCGGGATCCTCGCGCGCCAGCACCGTGTTGGGCTGCGTTCCCGCCGCGATGAGGATGGTGCGCGCGCGAAGCTCGGCCTCGCCCTCGAGCGTCTTCACCACCAGGGCGCGCGCGCGGCCCGCGTCGTCCACCTCGATTCGCATCGGCGTGAGATTCTCGGCGAAGCGGATGCCTTCCTCGAGCGCCTTCTCGACCTCCTCGTGGTTGAGCGTGTACGAGGGGCTGTCGATGAGCCGCTTGCGATAGGCGATGGTCGCTCCACCCCATGATTGCAGCAGCTCGAGGACGCGCGGCTCGCGAGCCTCGCGCGCGGCGCGCACGCGCTCGTCGCGGATGGCGAGCGCGTGCGTGAGGTACTCCTCGGCGACTTCGGTCTCCTCTTCGTTCCACTCGTTCCTCACCGACCCGGCGCTGCGCTCCTTGCAAAGGGTCTCGTAGCGCGCGAGGAATTTTTCCACTTGCACCGGGTAATAGGCGAGGGATTCGGTGGCGGTATCGATCGCCGTGAGGCCGCCGCCCACCACCACGATGGGCAGGCGCACCTGCAGGTTGGCGATGGATTCCTCGCGCGCCGCGCCGGTGAGCTGCAGCGCCATGAGGAAATCGGAAGCGGTGCGCACTCCGCGCGCGAGGCCGTGCGGCATGTCGAGCACCGTGGGCTTGCCCGCGCCCGCGGCGAGCGCGATGTGATCGAACCCCATGGCGAACGCGATCTCGGCGGTGATCGTTCCGCCGAAGCGTACCCCGCCGAACATCGCGAACTGTTCGCGGCGCTCCACGAGGAGGCGCGCCATCTTGAGGAAGTTCTTGTCCCAGCGCACCGTGATGCCGTACTCGGCGACGCCGCCGAAGCCCGCCATCACGCGGCGCTCGAGCGGCTCGCGCAGCTCCGCCAGGTCGCGGACCGGGTGGAATGGCACGCGCTTTCCGTCGGGTGCGACGCCCGAGAGCGCGGCATCGAGGGGCTCGATCTTCAGGCCGTCGATGCCGGCCACCGTGTGGCCGTCGTTCATGAGGTGATGCGCGAGCGTGAAGCCCGCGGGCCCCATGCCGACCACCAGCACGCGCTTGCCGCTAGGCGCGAGAGGAAGGGGCCGGCGCAGGTTGAGCGGATTCCAGCGCGTGAGGAGCGAGTAGATCTCGAAGCCCCAGGGCAGCTCGAGCACGTCCTTCAGCGTGCGCGTCTCGGCTTGCGGGATGTCCACCGGGTCCTGGCGCTGGTAGATGCACGACTTCATGCAGTCGTTGCAGATGCGATGCCCCGTCGAGCACACCGTCGGGTTGTCGATCACGATCATCGCGAGCGCGCCGATCGACCAACCCTCGGTCTTCAGCTTGTGGAATTCGGAGATGCGCTCCTCGAGCGGGCAGCCGGCCAGCGGCACGCCGAAGGGACTCTTCTTGAAGGCGACGGTCCCGTCCGCCGAGGGTTTTTCCTTGAGTCCCTTGGAGCACGAGTCCTTGCCCTGCTCGTGGCACCAGATGCAGTAGTTGGCTTCGTCGAGCGCACCGGCGAGGTGGGTGCCGGCGTCCGTAAGGCCGAAGCCTTCGCGCCGACGAATGTGGTGCAGCGTATGCACGGAATATCCCGGCGAGGTGTCTGTTACCACGGGAACGAGATGAAGGGGATCGACACGCTGGGGAGGCTTGAAGAGCACGCCGCCGCGAAAGCGCCAGCGCCCTTCCTCCGTATGCGCGGCCCATGCGGCGAATTTCTCGGCCGCCGCGAGGTGGGCGGCGTGCGCCGGCTCGTTCGCCATCCATTCGAGCACGCGCTCGGCGAACGCGAGCTCGTCGAAGGCGCCGCCGAGGAGGCGCGCCACCTCGGCCTCGAGCGCGGGCCCGTCGAGCCCCGCCGCTTCGTCCGACTTCACCTTCAGCATCGCGCGGCGCTGCACGAACTTGCGCTTCACGCGGAAGAGGGGAGCGAGCCTTTGGTGGCCGTCGAACAGGTCCTCCCATGCCTCTTCGATATCGAAAAGCTTCGCGACGAAGCGATCGGCGTGCGGGGCCACGGCGATGAGGAGGTCGGCCTCCTCCTTGTAGGCGAGGGCGGAAGGGTTCGTGCGTGCCGCGGCAAGCCGCGCCTCGAGGGGCGCGTCGGCGGCTCGCAGCCAGCGCGTGAACTCGCCATCGACGCGGCCGAGTCCCGCGTAGTCGTGGAGATCCTCGAATGCGAGCCCGAAGGCGAGGGTGAGCGAGGCGGTTGCCGGGGGCATCGAGGAGCGAGGGGGGCGGACAAAGGGTGTAATTTTATCGGAATCCGATTCGGATTCCCGTTCGTAGACGGTCTCGAGGGCCGCAAGGCGTTTGTTATCATTGCCGCATCACTTTCCGCGCACCAATTCCCAAGGGAGCAATCATCATGGATCGCCGCGATTTCCTGCGTTTCACCGGCCTCGCCTCGGCCGCCATGGCCCTGCCCGCCACCATCGCGTCGGCGGTCGCCCAGACCCTCGCCGCGGACAAGTGGCGCATCTTCGAGGTCACCACCCGTGTCGAGGTCCTGAAGCCCGCGGGCGTCACGCGCGTCTGGGTGCCGACCCCGCTCACCCAGGACACGCCGTACCAGAAGACGCTCGGCAATACCTTCGTCGCGGAGGGCGGAACGTCCGGCATGTCGACCGATCCCAAGTACGCCGCCGGCATGGTGTGGGCGGAATGGCCCGAGGGCGTGCGCGCCGTGCTCACGCACACCTCGCGCTTCGCCACGCGCGACATCGCGGTCGACCTCTCCAGGCCGGGCAACGCGAAGCCGGAGGACAAGGCGGTGCTCGCCCAGTACACGCATTCCACGCAGTTCATCCCGACCGAGGGGCGCGCGAAGGAGCTTTCCAACGAGATCGTGAAGGGCAGGAAGGGCGATATCGAGAAGGCGCGCGCGATCTACGAGTGGATCGTCGACAACACGTTCCGCGATCCGAAGACGCGCGGCTGCGGCACCGGCGACGTGAAGTTCATGATCGAGAACAACGCCATGTTCGGCAAGTGCGCGGATTTGAACGCGCTCTTCGTGGCGCTCGCCCGCGCGCAGGGCATTCCCGCGCGTGACGTCTACGGCGTACGCGTCGCCGGCTCGGGCCTGGGCTACAAGAGCCTCGGGCGCGAGGGCGGCGACATCACCAACGCGCAGCATTGCCGCGCGGAGTTCTACGCGGCCGGCTATGGCTGGATCCCGGTGGATCCGGCGGACGTGCGCAAGGTCGTCCTCGAGGAAAACGGCGGCAAGACGATCGACGACCCGATGACGGTCGCGGCGAGGAAGCGCCTGTTCGGGTCGTGGGAAATGAACTGGCTCGCGTACAACTACGGCGCGGACCTGGCACTGCCCGGATCCACGCGCGGCAACATCGCCTTCCTCATGTATCCGCAGAGCGAGACCGCGGAAGGCCGCCTCGATCCCCTCGATCCGAAGAACTTCAAGTACGAGATCACGTCGAAGGAGATCGGCTGAGGCCGGCCATTTCGGTGCGCATCGCATTTCGCGCGGCGGCGGTGCTCGCGATGGCCGCCGCGGCCTGCTCGGCCCTCGCCGAATCCGACATCAAGCCCTGGAGGGGCAAGCCCACGCTGCGGCTCGCGGCGAACGACATCGAGGGCCGGGCGGTGGACCTGAAGAGCATGCACGGGCGCGTCCTCGTGGTGAACTTCTGGGCAACCTGGTGCGAGCCCTGCCGCGACGAGATGCCTTCGTTGCAGCGCCTGCGCGCCAAGCTCGCCGGCAAGCCCTTCGAGGTGATCACGGTGAACTTCGGCGAGTCGGCGGAGAAGATCGCGCAATTCCTCGGCAAGGAGAAGGTGGACCTGACGGTGCTGCTGGATACGCAGAAGGAAACGGCGAAGGACTGGGGCGTGGGCGGGCTTCCCATGACGTTCCTCGTGGACGCGCGCGGGCGCGTGCGCTATTCGGTGTTCGGCGAGCGCGATTGGAGCGAAGGCCCTTCGCTCGCGCTGGTGGAAAAGCTGGTGGCCGAGGCGCCCGTTGCCCGACGCTAAGCCCATCCAGTACCGCATCGTCGATCGCACCACGGGCGGCGCCGGCGACGAGCGCGGGCAGGTGATCGCGGCGCTCCTCGAGAACCCGGCGCGCATCGCGCCGAAATACTTCTACGACGAGCTCGGTTGCGCGCTCTATGGCGCCATCTGCCGCCTGCCCGAGTACTATCCGACGCGCACCGAGGTGGCCCTCTTTCGTGAGCATCGCGCGGAGATCGCGCAGGCCCTCGGGCAGAGCCGCCAGTTCGTGGACCTCGGCGCCGGCGATTGCTGCAAGGCTCAGTCGTGGCTGCCGTTCGTGGGTGCGGCGCGCTACATCGCGGTGGACATCGCGGCGCCCGAGATCGAGCGCGCCCTCGCGCGCATGGCGCCGGACTTCCCCGAGGTCGAGATGATCGGCGTGGTCGCGGACTTCGCCGCCGGCCTGCCGCTGGACGACGTGCTCGACGAGCGCGGCGTCACCTTCTTCTATCCGGGCTCGAGCATCGGCAACTTCTCACCCGGGGAGGCGCTCGCGTTCCTGGGGACGGTGAAGGCGCAGTGCGCGAAGAGGCCGGGGAGCGGGCTCCTCATCGGCGTGGACGGCAAGAAGGCGAAGCACCAGCTCGACGCCGCGTACGACGATGCGCTCGGCGTGACCGCGGCCTTCAACCGCAATGCGCTCCTGCACCTCAATCGCCGCTTCGGCTTCGACTTCGACCTCGAGGGCTTCGTGCATCGCGGCTTCTACAACGAAGCCGCCGGGCGCGTCGAGATGCATCTGGAGGCGCTGCGCGACCAATCGGTGCGCCTGGGCGAGCGCACGCGCCGCTTCGCGAAGGGCGAGCGAATCCACACCGAGAACTCGTACAAGTACCGCGTGGAAGAGTTCGCGCGCGTGCTGCGCGATGCGGGCTTCGCCGCGGTGCGCCACTGGGAAAGCCCGGATTGCGGCTACTACGTCTTCTTCGCCTCCTGAGCGCGCACCCGCCCGGTGGCGACGTAGTGCTGCGTCATCGGGCCCGTCGCCACTTCGAAATCGTCGAGGTAAGTCGCGAGCAGCGACCAGGGCGCGGCGAACGAATCGAAGTTGGTGATGTAGGAACGGTGCGAATAGCGCAGGTACCAGTTCGCCGGGAAGAGCCACGGCGCGTAGAGCTTGGTGCTGGTGGCCGCCACGCGCGCTCCGGGACGCGCCTGCGCGAGCACGTTGTCCAGCGCGGCGCGCGAGCGGATGAGGTCGTGGGTGTAGCTGAAGAGGATCGCGTCGGCCGGCGCGGGCAACACCACCTTCTCGGCGGTGGCCTCGAGAAGCGCGACGCGCCGGCTCATCTCGGCGTCGAGGCGCGAATGCGCGATGGCGAGCATCTCGGGCGAGGGGTCGAAGCCGATCACGCGCCCCGCGCTCCCCACGCTTCGCGCGAGCTGCGCAACGCACCACCCGGTGCCGCACCCGGCATCGAGCACCGTCTGCCCGGCTTCGAGGCGCAATGCCTCGATGGTCCGCTCACGAATGCGATTGATGCGCCGCGTGAAATGATCGTAGCGCGGCGCGAGCTCCCGGTAGTGCGCGACGGCGCGGTGGAGGTCCGCGCGCTCCATCAGGTGTCGCGGGCGAGTCGAACGCCTGAGAACTGCCAGCGGGCATCGGCGGGAAAGAAGTTGCGGTAGCTCGCGCGGATGTGCGCCCGCGGCGTCGCGCACGATCCGCCGCGCAGCACGTACTGGTTCACCATGAACTTGCCGTTGTATTCGCCCACCGCGCCCGGGGCGGGACGAAAGCCGGGATACGGCGCGTAATCGCTGCGCGTCCATTCCCAGACGTCGCCGAACACCTGCGCGAGCTCGCCCTCGGGCGGCGCTTCGCGCAGCGCCAGCGGGTGCAGCGCGCCGCTTTCGAGGAAGTTGCCGTCCACCGGCGCATCCCCGACCGCGACTTCCCACTCGGCTTCCGTGGGCAGGCGTGCGCCCGCCCAGCGCGCGAACGCATCGGCTTCGTAGAAGCTCACGTGGCACACCGGCGTATTGCGTTCGACCGGCGCCATGCCGCGCAAGGTGAAGGTATTCCAGCGCCCGCCCTGGCGCTCCCAGTAGAGCGGTGCTTCCCAACCGCGCATGGCGACCGCGTCCCATCCCGCGGAAAGCCACAGCTCGGGACGGCGATAGCCGCCATCCTCGATGAAGTCGACGAAGTTGCCGTGGGTCACGAGGTGCGAGGCGATCTCGAAGTCATGTATCCACACCGTATGGCGCGGCGTCTCGTTATCGAAGCTGAAGCCGCCGCCGCCGTGCCCGATCCGGCGCGCGCCCGCGCCCACGCGCACCCAGCGCGATTCTCCCGGCTGGATCGGCGTGAGGGGCCAGTTCTTCTGGTACGCGGGCTTGAGGGGATTGCACGACAGCATGTGCTTCAGGTCCGTGAGGACGAGCTCCTGGTGCTGCTGCTCGTGCTCGATGCCGAGGTCGACCAGCGCCAGCAGCTCGGGCGCGAGCGCGCCCGACTCGACCAGGCCGGCGATCTCGCGCTCGACGGCGCCGCGATAGGCGAGCACCTCCTCGAGCGAGGGACGCGAGAGCAGGCCGCGCTGCGGGCGCGGGTGCTTGTCGCCCACCGAGTTGTAGTAGGAATTGAACAGCACGCGGAACGCCGGATGAAAGGGCGTGCGCCCGGGATCGCGGCGCGCGAGGATGAAGGTCTCGAAAAACCAGGTGGTGTGCGCGAGGTGCCACTTGGCGGGGCTCGCGTCGGGCATGGACTGGATCGCGCAGTCCTCGGCCGACAGCGGTGCCGCCAGCGCGCGCGTGGCGTCGCGCACGGCCATGAAGCGCGCCGCCCGCGACGACTCCTTCTGCTGCGGATAAAGCGGCGCCTCGCGAACCGGTTCTTTCATCGCTGCCTCCCTCGCGCCTCGACGACGCATTCTATTCGACCTCGACCGCGGCCTCGCCGGCGATGACTTCGCCGACGACCGCCGCCGCGCCGAAACCCTCGGAGCGGAAAATCTCGAGCACTTCGCGCGTGGCCGAAGGCGCGCACGCGACGAGAAGGCCGCCGCTCGTCTGCGGATCGGTGAGGAGCGCCTTCTCCGCGTCCCCGATCCGCGCGCCCAGCTTCACCCGGCTGCCGTAGCCCGACCAGTTACGACCCGATGCGCCGGTCACAATTCCCTCGCGCGCGAAATCGTAGGCGCCGGGCAGGAGCGGAATCGAGTTCCATTGGAGCCGCGCCGCGGCATTCGACCCCTTGGCGATCTCGAGGAGGTGCCCGAGCAGCCCGAATCCGGTGACGTCGGTCAACGCATGCACGCCGGCGAGCTTGCCGAGCTGGGTGCCCGGGGTGTTGAGCTGCGTGGTGGCGGCGATCATCGCCTTGTAGCCGGCGTCGTCGACGCGGCCTTTCTTCAGCGCGGCGCTCACCACGCCCACGCCGATGGGCTTGCCGAGGATCAGCGAGTCGCCGGGTTTCGCGCCGGCGTTGCGCTTCAGGTTCTTGGGATCGACAAGGCCGATCGCGACCAGGCCGTAGATGGGCTCGACCGAATCGATGGTATGGCCGCCGGCGATCGGGATGCCCGCGCGCGCGCACACCGATTCGCCGCCTTCGAGGATCTTGCGGATCACCTCGAGCGGAATCTGGGCGAGCGGCATGCCGACCAGCGCGAGCGCGAAGAGCGGCTGGCCGCCCATCGCGTAGACGTCGGAGATGGCGTTGGTCGCGGCGATCGCGCCGAAGTCGAAAGGATCGTCGACGATCGGCATGAAGAAATCGGTGGTGGCGACGATCGCCTGGTTCTCGTTGATCTGGTAGACCGCGGCGTCGTCACTGGTCTCGATGCCCACCAGGAGCTGCCTGGGGATGAGTCCCGGCGCCGTTTTCGCGAGGATCTGCTCCAGGACGCCGGGGGCGATCTTGCAGCCGCATCCGCCGCCGTGGCTGAACTGGGTAAGTCGTACCTGCATGTCCATTGGAACGGGCCTTTCCACGCGTCTTGGTCGGAATTCTACCGCCCGCCTTACACCTGCAGGATACCGGCGAGCCGGTGGAGGGCGCGGGCCTCGGCGCGGGGAGCGAAGAGCGGCTTGCGGGCCTGGGCCCCCGCTCCGAGCGCTCGCCGGTAGCGCGGGTCCTGCAATGCCTGTACGAGGCGATCGGCGAGCCCGGATGCATCGCCGGCCTCGAAATAGCCGGGATAGCCGCGGCCGAGCATGCCGACGTTGCCGGAGATGCGGCTCGCGATGACGGGCGTGCCGGCGGTGACGGCCTCGACGATCACGTTGGCGCCGCCTTCGACGATCGAGGGATGGACGAGGACGTGGGCCGCGGCCATCGCCGCGCGCGTGAGGCCGCGCGGCAGCGCCCCGGAATAGCGATAGCGTGGGTCCTCCTCCTGCAGCGCTTTCGCCTCGCGGCCGAGATCCAGGTCGAGAGGGGCGCCGATGTGGCGCACGCGAATGGGGAGCTCTTTCGGCAGGAGGCGCATTGCGGCGAAGAGCGTGCGCGGATCCTTCTCCGCGCGCAGGTGCCCCACGACGACGCAATCGAGGCGGTCGCGGGCCTTCGCGCGGCGGCCAAGGGCGTGCGCCGACTGGAAGATCACCTCGGATTTCCTCCTCCACGGCGTCGAGAGGAGCCGGGCCGCGTCTTCCTGCAGGACGACGATGCAGTCGGCCACATCCAGCGAGCGCGCCGCCTCGCGGCTTTGCGGGAGATCCCGGTAGAGGTCGGTCCCGGTGAGAACCACGGCAAGGCGCCGGGCGCGGCGCCGCTCGTCGAATCTCGCGATGGAATCGGCGCTGCGCCTGGCGTGCAGCGCGATCAACGCATCGACCGGCTCGCCGTCCCATCGCGTCTGTACAATGACTCGATAGCGATCACGCAACATCTGCGCCCACCGCGCCGCGGTTCGCCAGTTGCCGTTGTTCGCATCCCTTGTCCCGGGCGTGACGATGCACACCACAGGCTTCGCGGCCGAGCCCATCGAAGGATTATACGAAGGTAAGCGCCTCGGCGCGGCCCTGGCCGATGCGCGCGCCCGCACGCTCGCGATTTATTCGCACCTCGACCTCGCCTCGCTCGAGGTGCCGTGCATCGCCACGGTGAATCCGCCCCTCTGGGAGCTGTCGCATATCGCCTGGTTCCAGGAATTCTGGTGCCTGCGCGGCGGGAATGCGGAAAAGCCCTCGATGCTGGCCAATGCCGACGCGCTTTTCAATTCGACGACCGTGGGGCACGACTCGCGCTGGACGCTCCCTTACCCGCGCCAGGCTGCGCTCTTCGCGTACCTGCGCGATACCTTCGCGGCCGTGCGCGAGGCGCTCGAGCGCGCCCCCGCGGACGATCGCTATTCCTTCAAGCTCGCGCTGTTGCACGAGGACATGCACGGCGAAGCCCTGCTGATGACGCTGCAGAACCTCGGGCTGCCCGCGCCGCCGCTGAAATTGCGCGAAGTCCCCTCGGACGAGGGTGCGGCGCGCGACGTCCCTTTCGCGGGCGGCGAGTTCGTCCAGGGCACGGCGGCTGCGCCCTTCGTCTTCGACAACGAGCGTTGCGCGCACGCGGTGACGGTGACGCCGTTCTCGATCGCCTCGCGTACCGTGACGCAAGGGGAGTTCGCCGCATTCGTCGAGGCCACCGGACGCGCCCCGCCCGGCCACTGGCAGCGCGAAGGCTCGTCATGGCGCGTGCGGCGCTTCGACCGATGGATCGATCTCGATGTCTTGGCTTCGATGGTCCACGTGTCGCTGGGCGATGCGAAGGCCTATTGCGAATGGGCCGGACGGCGGCTTCCCACCGAGAGCGAGTGGGAATTCGCCGCGCGTCACGATGCGGGCGGGGCGCTCGCGCACATGCTGGGCGGCGTGTGGGAATGGACGGCAAGCCCCTTCGCGCCGTACCCGGGATTCGCGCCCGATCCCTATCGCGAATACTCGCAGCCCTGGTTCCACACCCATTGCGTGCTGCGCGGCGGAAGCTTCGCCACCACCCCGCGCATCGCCTACGCCCGCTATCGCAACTTCTACCTTCCCGATCGTGCCGACGTGTTCGCGGGATTTCGCACCTGCGCGCTCGAAGCGCGCTAGCGCTATGTCATAATTCGTTCCGGCGGGCCTCCCCGCATTGAAGAGCGGCGAACCTGGTCAGGTCGGGAACGAAGCAGCCATAGTCGATTTCTTCAAGTGCCGGGGGTCAGGCTCGCCTCTTCCGAATTCTCTCTTCTCCGATGACCTATCAAGTTCTCGCCCGCAAGTGGCGTCCCCGGGTCTTCGAGGAAATCGTCGGCCAGTCCCACGTCGTCACGGCCCTCGCGAATGCCCTCGATTCCAAGCGCCTGCACCATGCCTATCTCTTCACCGGGACGCGCGGCGTGGGCAAGACCACGCTCGCCCGCATCCTCGCCAAGGCGCTCAATTGCGAGACGAACGGCATCTCGTCTCATCCGTGCGGCAAGTGCAGCGCCTGCGTCGACATCGATGCCGGCCGCTTCGTGGACCTGCTGGAGGTCGACGCCGCCACCAACACCAAGGTGGACGAGATGCGCGAGCTCCTCGACACCGCGCAATACATGCCGGTGGCGGGACGCTTCAAGGTGTACATCATCGACGAGGTGCACATGCTCTCGCGGCATGCGTTCAACTCGATGCTGAAGACGCTCGAGGAGCCGCCCGAGCACGTGAAGTTCATCCTCGCGACCACCGACCCGCAGCGCCTGCCGGTGACGGTCCTGTCGCGGTGCCTGCAGTTCAACCTGAAGCCGCTCTCGCCGCCGCTCATCGCCGGCCATCTGAAGCACGTCCTCGCCGCGGAGAAGGTGGCCTTCGAGGAGCCCGCGCTGGCCGAGCTTGCCAAGGCCGCGTCGGGAAGCCTGCGCGATAGCCTGAGCCTGCTGGACCAGGCGATCGCGCACGGCGGCGGAAAAGTCACGGCGGCGCAGGTCGCCGACATGCTGGGCTCCCTTGGTGGCGACCTCTTGTGGCCGCTTCTCGAGCGCATCGTCGAAGGCGACGGCAAGGGCGCCATCGCGGAGGCAGAGCGCATCGCCTCGCGCAGCATCTCGTTCGATACCGCGCTCGGGGACCTCGCCGCGATCCTGCATCGCATCGCGCTCGCGCAGGCCGGCGCCTTTCCGGCCGGCGACGACGTGGACGGCGCGCGCGTGACCGACATGGCGCAACGCCTGGACGCGGGCCGCGTGCAGGTGATGTACCAGATCGCCTTGCTCGGGCGCCGCGATCTTTCGCTCGCGCCCGACGAGTATGCCGGCTTCACCATGGCGCTCCTGCGCATGCTTTCCTTCGCGGGCGCCTCGCAGGAGCCGCGCGCGATTGCCGGGTCCGCCGCGGCGCGCGCCGTGCCGGTGGCGCCTTCGCGTTCGACCGCGACGCCGTCTGCGGTCCCGGTGCCGGTCTCCATGGCCTCGGCGGGCGCGGAATCTGCGCCTTCGCCCGCCGCTTTCGATGGCGACTGGCCCGGGCTCGTCGAGCGCGCGCGGCTCACCGGCATGGCGGGCATGGCGGCACGCCACGCCGAGCTCGTCTCTTTCGAAGGGAATGTGCTCGAGCTGGTGGTGCCCGAGACGCATCGCATGTACGCCGAGAAGCCGTACCTCGAGAAGCTGAAGGCCGAGATGGCGCGCCTCTTCGGTCCGGCACTGCGCGTCACGGTGCGCGTGGGCCCCACCGCGGGCACGAGCCTCGCGGCGGCCAAGTCGCGCGACATGGCGCAACGCCAGGCGAGCGCGGCCGAAGCGATCGAGGACGACCCCTTCGTGCGCGACCTGGTGCGCGACCTCGGCGCCGAGGTCGTGTCATCTTCCATTCGCCCCGCCGACGAGGCGCCGGGCGGCCAAACGAGCGACAAGAGGTGAGCACATGATGAAAGGCGGGCTGGGCAACCTGATGAAGCAGGCGCAGCAGATGCAGGAGAACATGAAGAAGGCGCAGGAAGAGCTCGCGAAGATCGAAGTCGAGGGCCAATCCGGCGCGGGCCTCGTGAAGGTCGTCATCACCTGCAAGTTCACGGTGAAGAAGGTGAGCATCGATTCCACTCTGGTGGGCGAGGACAAGGACATGCTCGAAGACCTCGTGATGGCCGCGATGAACGACGCGGTGGCGAAGGCGGAAGCCGCGACGCAAGCGAAGATGGCGGGCCTCACCGCGGGGCTCAACCTGCCTCCGGGGCTGGGGTTCTGAGGCTCCCGCGATGGACAAGCCCGCGGCTCTCGAGGAGCTGATCCAGGCCTTGCGCTGCCTGCCCGGCGTGGGGCCGAAGTCGGCGCAGCGCATGGCCTATCACCTGCTGCAGCGCGACCAGAAGGGCGCTGCAAGGGTCGCGCGCGCGCTCGATGACGCGCTCGGGCGCATCCGCCATTGCGCGCGCTGCAACACGTTCACCGAGTCGGAGATGTGCGCGGTGTGCTCCTCGGCACGGCGCGATGCGTCGCTCCTTTGCGTTGTCGAGTCGCCCGGCGACCTCCTGATGATGGAGCAGACGCAGAGCTACGCGGGCCTCTACTTCGTGCTGATGGGCCGGCTCTCGCCCCTCGACGGCATCGGCCCGCGCGAGATCCATCTCGACCGCCTGATGAAGCGTGCCATCGACGGCGAGGTGCGCGAAGTGATCCTCGCCACCAACTTCACGGTCGAAGGCGAGGCGACCGCGCACTACGTGAGCGAGCTTCTCGCCGGCAAGGGCCTCAAGGTGAGCCGCATCGCGCGCGGGCTCCCGGTGGGAGGCGAGCTCGAGCATGTCGACAGCGGAACGCTCGCGCAGGCGGTCCTCGAGAGGCGTCCGGCCTAAGTCGCTGATTTGTAGGCGATGCCCGCTAACCATAGGAATCTGCTGTCGGTTTGGTTGACGGGGGGTCCTCGGAAATGGCATAATTTCACCTCTCGGCGCTTGGTTTTTCTCGTCGAAATCTGGCGCGGGGTGGAGCAGTCTGGCAGCTCGTCGGGCTCATAACCCGAAGGTCGCAGGTTCAAATCCTGCCCCCGCAACCAATCCCATCATCTGCACGGCAAGGGATAGCCATCGCTCTTTAAAAATTTACAGCCGATAGAGGTGGGTGCTGGGTGTGCTTTAGTTCCTATTCAGCAATTGAGTAGGGGCGCCAAGCAACACAGCAGTA
>WNFM01022154.1_pt1 | contig 44349 bp, 44 predicted proteins | sample 5400271 | NCBI WGS metagenome assembly WNFM01 (sample SAMN13153352, study PRJNA577476) | soil metagenome | isolation source: 60 cm saprolite on Douglas fir-dominated hillslope | place: USA:California | collected 2013-09-17
TACTGCTGTGTTGCTTGGCGCCCCTACTCAATTGCTGAATAGGAACTAAAGCACACCCAGCACCCACCTCTATCGGCTGTAAATTTTTAAAGAGCGATGCCGGACCGATTGGTATTCCGCCCCGAAAGCTGGCTTGAATGTGATCGATCAGCAGAACCGCCGATTATACGCGTTTCGCGGATGACGAGGCAAGCAACTCGCGGAAACTTCCCGATCACCCCGCTTTTCGCAGGGTCACCTTGGCGAACTTGCGCTTTCCCACCTGCAGGACATAGGTCGACCCGGCGCCGAGCTTCAACCCCTTGTCGCTCACCCTCTGGCCGTCCACCTTGACGCCCCCCTGCTCGATCATCCGGACCGCCTCGGAAGCGCTCGAGCAGACGCCAGACAGCTTCAGGACCTGCGTGATCACCAATCCCTCCGCCGGCGCGACGAAGAGCTGCTCGGGCAGATCGTCGGGAACCCCGCCGTGGCGAAAGCGCGACTCGAAATCCTCGAGCGCGGCGCGCGCGGCGGCCTGGTCGTGGAAGCGCGCAACGATTTCCTGCGCGAACTGGACCTTCACGTCGCGAGGATTGGACCCGCGCTCGATCTGCGCCTTCCATCGCGAGATGGTGTCGAGCGATTCGAAGGACAAGAGCTCGACATAGCGCCACATGAGATCGTCGGAGATCGACATGAGCTTGCCGAACATCTCGTTGGGCGCGTCGTGGATGCCGACGTAGTTGCCGAGCGATTTCGACATCTTGTTCACGCCGTCGAGTCCTTCGAGCAGAGGCATGGTGATGATCACCTGCGGCTCCTGCCCGTAATCCTTCTGCAGCTCGCGCCCCACCAGCAGGTTGAATTTCTGGTCCGTGCCGCCGAGCTCGACGTCCGCCTTCATGGCCACGGAGTCATAGCCCTGTATCAGGGGATAGAGGAATTCGTGGATCGAGATCGGCCGCTCCTCGGCGAAGCGTTTGGAGAAGTCGTCGCGCTCGAGCATGCGCGCCACGGTGTACTTGCCGGCCAGCTTGATCATGCCGGAGGCACCCAGCTGCTCGCTCCAGGTCGAGTTGAACATGATCTCGGTCCTGTTGGGGTCCAGCACCTTGAAGACCTGCGCCTTGTACGTTTCGGCGTTGGCGGAGATTTCCTCGGGGGTCAGGGGGGGCCGTGTGACGTTCCGGCCGCTCGGGTCGCCGATCATGCTGGTGAAATCCCCGATCAGGAACATCACGTGATGTCCTAAGTCCTGGAATTGCCTCATTTTGTTGAGGACCACCGTGTGGCCGAGGTGAAGGTCTCGGGCGGTCGGATCGAATCCCGCCTTCACCCGCAGGGGCTTTCCCTTGGCGAGCTTGCGAACCAGGTCGGCCTCCACGATCAGCTCATCCACCCCGCGCCGGATGACTTGTAAATTTTGCAACTGAGTCATTGATTTGATTCCGTTTTTGGCGGCTTGTGTAGGCGAATTCTGATATTCTGTGTGGGACGAATCCGACACAGAATCGATGACCGCACAAAAAACGGACATTCTAGCGCAGCGCTCCTGGCTTCCCGGAGTCGCCCGCCGCCTTGTTTTCGGCGCGCTCGTGCTGCTCTTGCCCGCTCTCAGCGTCGTAACGGCCTTCGGCATCGTTCCCGGCACCGCGCCCGCCGATGTCGAGCTCACCTTGGTGCGAGAGCCCCTCGATCTTCCCGAACCTGCCGCGCCAGTCGAACTCCCGGCGCGTTTCGTGTCCCAGGAACGCGTATTGCGCGGCGATACCGTCGCCGCGCTATTCGACCGGCTCGGCGTCAGCGATCCCAAGGCGATCGACTTCCTCAAGGGCGACGCCAAAGGTCGCCTGATATTCCGCCAGCTTGTCCCCGGCCGCATGCTGCAGGCCGAGGCCGGGCTCGGCGGCGAGCTCCTCGCATTGCGCTACTTCATGAGCCCATCGGCGCTGCTGGAAGTGGTGCGCACGCCTGAGGGGCTGCGTGCGAGCCAGCGAGCGCTGAGCGAAGCTCCGCGCCTCGTGTACAAGACCGCAACGATCCGCTCGTCGCTATTCGCCGCCACCGATGCCGCGGGGATTCCGGACGCGATCGCGATGCAGGTCGCGCGCATCTTCGCCACCGACATCGATTTCCACACCGACCTTCGCAAGGGCGACACCTTCTCGGTGGTCTACGAGATGATCTACGAAGCGGGCGAGCTGGTGGCGCCGGGACGAATCCTCTCCGCGCAGTTCGTGAACGACGGCCGCACCCACGACGCGGTCCTCTTCCGCGACGATGAAGGCCTCGACGGCTACTACTCGCTCGACGGCTCGAATCGCGCGAAGGCGTTTCTGCGTTCGCCCGTGGAGTTCTCGCGCGTGAGCTCGGGCTTCGGCGCGCGCTTCCACCCGATCTTCAAGAACTGGCGCGCTCATACGGGCGTCGATTTCGCCGCGCCCAAGGGCACGCGTGTCCTCGCCACGGCCGATGGCCATGTCGTGTCCGCCGGGGCGCGCGGCGGTTACGGCAATGCGGTCGAGATCACGCACGGCAGCGGCATCACCACGCTCTACGCGCATCTCTCCGGTTTCGCGAGCGGCATCCGCGCCGGTGCTCGCGTGCGCCAGGGCGAGCCGGTCGGCTTTGTCGGCGCCACGGGATATGCGACCGGCCCGCACCTGCATTACGAGTTCAAGATGGCCGGCGTCCATCAGGATCCGCTGCACGTCGCCCTTCCCAAGGCCGAGCCGATCCCGGCGCGTCTCAAGCCGCAGTTCCTGCAGGTCGCCAACGAATCGCGCGCGACCATCGGCCTCGTGAGCGCCGCCGCGGCGGCTCGTTTCGAGTAGCGTGGCTTCGCTTTTCGTCGGCTTGATGTCGGGCACGAGCCTCGACGGCGCCGACGCGGCCCTGATCGACTTTTCCGCGGCCATTCCGCACACGCTCGCGTTCGCGACCGTGCCCTTCTCCGATCGTCTTCGCGAGGAGCTTCTCGTGCTCTCGAAGCCGGACGGCGGTTGCCTCGAGGTCGCCGCGCGCGCATCGATGGAGCTCGCGGATCTCTATGCGCGCGCCGTGGAGGACGTGCTTGCCGACGTCGATCGCTCGCGAGTGGGCGCGATCGGCTGCCATGGGCAAACGGTGCGCCACCGCCCGGACCTGGGCTTCACCATCCAGCTGAACGATCCCGCGCGGCTCGCGGAGCGCACCGGCATCGACGTGGTGGCGGACTTTCGCCGCCGCGACATGGCCGCCGGCGGGCAGGGCGCTCCACTCGTCCCCGCATTCCACGAGGCCGTGTTCCGTCATCCGTCGCGTGCGCGCGCGGTCGTGAACATCGGCGGAATCGCAAACGTGACCGCGCTCGCGCCGGGGCAAAGCGTGCTCGGCTTCGACTGCGGGCCCGGCAACGTGCTGCTCGACGGATGGGCGCACCGTCACCTGGGCCTGCGATACGACAAGGACGGCCGGTGGGCCGCGCACGGCAAGGTCAATCTGCTGCTGTTGACGCGCCTGCTCGAAGAGTCCTACCTCGCCGCGCCTGCGCCGAAGAGCACCGGACGCGAGCTGTTTCGCCTTCCATGGCTTGACGAGCGCCTGCAGAGCGCGATCGACCCCGCCGACGTGCAGGCGACGCTCACGGAATTCACCGCGCGCAGCATCGTCGATGCGATCGATCGCTTCTGCCCCGGAACCGACGAGATCTACCTATGCGGCGGTGGTGCGCTCAATGCCGAGCTCGTGTCCCGCATCACCCGCCTTGCCGGGGCACGCATGGTCGCGCCCACTGACACGCTCGGCGTCCCTGCCCTGCACGTCGAATCGATGGCCTTCGCGTGGCTGGCGATGAAGTGCGTGCGCCGCGAGCCCGTGGACCTCACCGCAGCCACCGGGGCGCGCGGGCCCCGCATCCTCGGCGCGATCTACCCGGCCTGAAAAAAACGAAGGGGAGCGCTCGGCTCCCTCGGTTGTTCGGCGACGCTCGCCCCTCCAGCAAACCCTCAAACGCTGAACGAGGACCCGCAGCCGCACGTGGACGTGGCTTGCGGATTCTTGATGACGAATTGCGCGCCCTCGAGGCCTTCGGTGTAGTCGATCTCCGCGCCCACCAGGTACTGGTAGCTCATCGGGTCTATGAGGAGGCTCACCCCGTTCTTGGTCATCACGGTGTCGTCCTCGTTCGTCACCTCATCGAACGTGAAGCCGTACTGAAGTCCGGAGCAGCCGCCGCCCGTGACGAACACGCGCAGCTTGAGGTCATTGTTGCCCTCTTCCTCGATCAGGGACTTCACCTTGCTCGCAGCGCTGTCGGTGAAGACGAGCGGATCGGGCATCGTGGCAGCGGTGGACATGTCGTTCATGTGCTTCTCCAATGGGATCGCGAGTCAGTCGGAGGCGCCCGATGCGGGCTTCAGCTCGACGACCTTGTCGCTTTTCTGCGGGCTTTCGTACATCAGCTGGCCCATCACGATCGCGCCCACGTGGATCTCGATCGATTTGTACGAGACATTACCTGTGACCCGGGCCTTCGGGAGGAGTTCGACGTACTCCGAGCCCCGCACCGGCCCCGCGATGGTGCCATTGATGACCACATGGGCTACATCGATCTCGCCCTCGACTTTTGCAAGCTCCGAGATGACCAAAGTGCCCGGTTTATTTCCGGTGGCCCTCACGTTGCCCTTCACGTGCCCATCGACGCGCAGCCCCCCGGTAAAGACGATGTCGCCCTCGATGAGAGTGCCGGTGCCGATCAGGCTGTCGATCGGGCTGGGCTTGTTGGATTTTCCGAACATGGAAACCTCCCTTACGGCTGGCTTATGGTTCGAGACAGTTTAACCTGTCCCCCTGGCAGCGCCAAAACGCGTACATCGGCGCTCCTGAGGGTGGCGCCCTCCGGAATGGCGAAGCGCCCCTCGACCTTCTGGTAAAAGCGGAACTCGAAGCTGCCGGCGGTATCGCCGGAGGCGGGGTCCGGGAAGGTGAGGTTGTTGATCGTCCCGTCCTTTGCGACGCGCGCCACGATCTGCACCCTTCCCCTGAAGTCCTGCTTGCGCTGCCCGCCTTGGGTGAGGAGCATCCGGTACCTGAATTCGTTGGGCTTGCCGTCGCGCTCGATCTTCAGGTTGGAAAGCCCGAGGCCTTCGGGCGTCGCGCCCGACGACATGATGTTGCGCAGGAATCCGAGGTCTTCCTTCAGAGTCGCGTTCTCGTCCTGGAGCTGCGCCACGGAGCGCGCGAGCTCGCCCTGCGCCGCCTTCTCGATCTGCAGCTGGCGATCACGCTCCGCGGCCATGGTGCGCGCGGCCTCGAGGCTGTGCTTCATCGCCTGGTTCTCCGCGGTGAGCGCGGCGATCTGCTGCTTAACCTCCTCGAGGTCGAAGCCGGTGATGCGATAGCTGTTCTGCACCAGCCACCACACGACGGCGCCGACCGCCGCCATCATGAGAATGTTGAGGGACCAGCGCCAATACCAGGCGAGCTGCGAGCGGATCGCCATGCGCCCGGAGCCGATGCCGAAACTGCTGCGCAGCCGACGTCCAATACCCCGCATCAGGGAACCACGGCGATCTGGTCGAGGCCCAGCGTCTCGGCGAAACCGAACATGAGGTTCATGTTCTGCACTGCCTGCCCCGCCGCACCCTTGACGAGATTGTCCTCGACGGCAAGGACCACGAGCGTGTCGCCGTCAAACGGGCGGTGGACGGCGATCCTGCATTGGTTGGTCCCGCGCACCCAGCGCGTCTCGGGCTGGGAGCCGGGCGGAAGCACGTCGACGAACGGCTCCTTCGCGTAGCGCCTCTCGAACAGCGCCTGGAAGTCGGTGTCCGACGTGATGCGTGCGTACACCGTCGCAAGGATGCCGCGCACCATGGGAACGAGGTGCGGAACGAAGGTGAGTCCGATGTGTTTGCCGGAGGCGCTTTCGAGGCTCGCGAGGCTCTCGAGGATCTCCGGGTGATGGCGATGGCCTTTCACCGCATAGGCCTTGAAATTGTCGGTCGCTTCGGAGAAGAGGATGTCCAGCTCCGCCTTGCGGCCCGCGCCGCTCACGCCCGACTTGGCGTCGGCGATGAAGTGCCCGTGGTCGACGTGCTCGCTTTCCACCAGGGGCAGGAGGGCGAGTTGGACCGCGGTCGCGTAGCAGCCCGGATTGGCCACCAGGCGAGCCTTGCGGATGCGCTCGCGATTCACCTCGGGAAGCCCGTAGACGGCCTCGTCGAGGAGCTCGGGCGCGGCGTGCGAGACCTTGTACCACTTCTCCCAGGTGGCGCGATCCTTGAGGCGGAAGTCGGCGGAAAAGTCGACGATGCGCGCGCCCGCTTCGAGGAGCGCGCGCGCCTGGCCCATCGCGACCCCGTTCGGCGTGGCGAAGAAAACGCAGTCGCACCCCTCGAGAGGAGCGCTCGCCGGATCGGTGAACGCGAGATCGTAGCGGCCGCGCAACGACGGAAAATGATCCGCGACCTTCACGCCCGCCTCGCCGCGCGAGGTGATGGCGACGACCTCGACCTCGCGATGCCCGGCCAGCAGCCGCAAGAGCTCCACGCCCGTGTAGCCGGTCCCGCCGACGACTCCCACCTTGATCATTCAATGGTCCCCAGTAACGACAAAGCCGCTGTGAGGCGGCTTTGTTCGTGCACGACGATCGAACAGCGTGCTCCCGCCTTAACGCTTGGAGAACTGCTTGCGGCGTCGCGCCTTGTGCAGGCCCACCTTCTTGCGCTCGACTTCGCGCGCGTCGCGCGTGACGAGACCGGCCTTGGAGAGCGTCGGTTTCAGCGTCGGATCGTATTCGATGAGGGCGCGCGTGATGCCGTGGCGCACCGCGCCCGCCTGTCCCGATTCACCGCCGCCCGCGACGTTCACCATGATGTCGAACGTCTGCACGTGGTTGGTGAGCTCGAGGGGCTGGCGAACGATCATGCGGCCAGTCTCGCGCGAGAAGAACACGTCGACGGGCTTGTCGTTCACCACGATGTCGCCCTTGCCGGGCTTCATGAAGACACGCGCCACCGCGCTCTTGCGCCGGCCCGTTCCGTAATTGTATTTGCCGATCATTGTCGCTCCTTAGATCTCGAGGGTCTTGGGCTGCTGCGCCGTATGGGGATGCCCGGGGCCCGCGTAGATCTTCAGCTTCTTGATCATCGCGTAGCCGAGGCGGCCCTTGGGCAACATGCCCTTCACCGCGAGCTTGAGGATGCGATCCGGATGGCGCGCCTGCAGCTTGGTGAAATTCGTCTCGTAGATTCCGCCCGGGTAGGTCGAGTGGCGGTAATACTTCTTGTCCGTGGACTTGGCGCCCGTCACGCGGATCTTCTCCACGTTCACGATGACGATGTAGTCGCCGGTGTCGACGTGGGGCGTGAATTCGGGTTTGTGCTTGCCGCGCAGGCGCCGCGAGACTTCCGCCGCGAGACGGCCCAGGACCTTGTCCGTGGCGTCCACGACGAACCAGTCGCGCCGAACCTCGTCCGCCTTGGCCGAGAAGGTCTTCATTGCTTTCCTTTCATGCCTGGCCCTGGGTGAGTCCGGGGTGTGCGCCCGGGAAATACTTTGGCCGGCTTGTTTTGAGTGACTGCGAACGGGATATACGGCAACTGCCAACTCGAAATTATAGGGAAATCATAGTTTTGTGTCAAACACGGTCTCGGCTAGAATCCGGGATTCCGCCGCGCCGCGATCGCAACAATCCCATGGTAGCCAGCCGTTTCGAGCAGTACGCGAGGACCGCCGCGATCGCCCTGCTGGTGATCGGCTGCTTTCTCGTGCTGCAGCCCTTCATGGGCGCGATCCTGTTCGCGGGGATCCTGTGCTTCTCCACCTGGCCGGTTTTCCTCACGCTGCGCGACCGGCTGCGCGGGCGCGCATGGCTCGCCGCCCTCGTCATCGTGGCGATCCTCATCCTCGCCCTGGTCGTGCCCGTCGCGCTGGTGGCGCAAAGCATCGTGGTCCACAGCTCCGAGATGGTCGAGCTCCTGCGCGGTTTTCTCGACCAGAAGACGACCATTACGCTTCCCGCCTTCATCCGCGACATTCCCGAGCTCGGCCCGTGGCTCGAGTCCTATGTGCGCACGCTCACCCAGAGCAGCGCCGATTTCATCGAGTTCGCCAAGCGCTTCACCGACCCGGCGAAGGCATTTCTCGTGGGGCTGGGGCGCGCCGCCGGCCAGGGCCTCATTCAACTGCTGATCGCGATCTTCGTCGCATACTTCTTCTATCGCGACGGCGATCGAATTCGCCGCCTCCTCATCGAAGGCATGGTGCGCATCGCGGGGCCCGACCACGGCGCGGCGTTGATCGCCACGGCGCAAAGCGCGGTGAAGGGCGTGATCTACGGCCTCATCGGTACCGCCTTCGCCCAGGCCATCGTCGCCCTGGTGGGCTTCCTCATCGCGGGTGTTCCCGGCGCCTTCCTGCTCGCAGCGCTCACCTTCGTCCTGTCCCTGGTGCCCCTGGGCCCGGTGCTCATCTGGGGCGGCGCCGCGGCATGGCTCTATTTCCACGATCAGACGGGCTGGGCGATCTTCATGGTGATCTACGGGGTCGCCGTGATCAGCTCCGTCGACAACGTGGTGAAGCCGATCCTGATGAGCCGTGCGGGCAATCTTTCGATGCTGGTGGTGGTCCTGGGCGTTTTCGGCGGCGCCATCGCGTTCGGGTTCATCGGGCTCTTCGTCGGCCCCGCCCTCCTCGCGCTTGGCTGGAACCTGATGAAGACCTGGCTCGAGCTTCCGCCCGAAGACGACGAAGAAAGCCCGCCCGCGTCATGAAGGCGCGCATCAAGCTCGTCGACGGCATCACCTTCATCGCCGAGAGCGGGAGCGGCCACGGCATCGTGGTGGATGCCGCGCCGGATATCGGCGGGAAGGATCTGGGCCCGCGTCCGATGGAGCTCGTGCTGATGGGCACCGGAGCGTGCAGCGCCATCGACGTCGTGCACATCCTGCGCAAGGCCCGCCAGCCGATCACGGACTGCGTGGTCGAAGTCGAGGCCGAGCGCGCGCCGGAAGATCCCAAGGTCTTCACGAAGATCCATCTTCACTACATCGTGACCGGCCAGGGGCTCGCGCCAGCGCAGGTGGAGCGCGCCATCAAGCTGTCCAAGGAAAAGTACTGCTCCGCGACGATCATGCTCGCCGCCACCGCCGCGATCACGTTCGATCACGAGATTCGCGAGGCCTGAAGGATCAGATCCAGTAGGCGGTGCGCGTCATCACCTTCGATGCCGTGCGCATCGCGAGCTTCACGGCGAGGGGAAGGTCGCGCGCCCCCAGATCGCGGCCCGCTTGCCCGTGGCGATGCTCGTCGTCGCGCATCTGCGCGACGATCTGGCGGCTGCACCGGTCGTCGAGCGGCAGGCGCTCGAGATGGCCTTCGAGATGGCGCTCGACCTGCTCCTCGGTCTCGGCGAGGAAGCCCAGGCTCCAGCGATCGCCCGCGAGGCCCGAGGCCACGCCCCACGCGAACGAGCCCGCGTACCACAATGGATCGAGAAGGCTCGGCCTCGAGGCGAGATCGGCGAGGCGCTCGCGGCACCAGGAGAGGTGGTCGCGCTCCTCCGACGCCGCGCTGCGCAGTGCGCCGCGCAACAGCGCATCGCGTGCCACCAGCGACTGCCCGCCGTAGAGCGCCTGCGCGCATACCTCACCCGTATGGTTCACGCGCATCAGGCCCGCCGAGAGCCTGCGGTCTTCGGGCGCGGCCGGCACCTCGCGATCGGCGCATGGCAGCGGGCGCGCGGCCTGCATGGCGCCCGACAAGGATCGCAGCGCTTCATCGGCCGCGACGAGGAGATGGTCGAGCGGCCCCGCGGGCGCGCGAAATGGGAGTGGCTTCATGGAAAGAAAAAGGGCGCGGCTTGCGGCCGCGCCCCCTTCGGACAGCTTTCGATCTACAACGATCAGAAAATGTGACGCAGGCCCAGCGAGATGCCCTTCAGGTCCTGGCCCTTGACGATCGTCAGGTCGCCACCGCCGAAGTTGCAGCCCGCTTCCTCGTTGTTCTCGACTTTGGTGTACTGCGCGAGGAAGAACGTGCGGCGCGAGAAGTTGTACTGCCACGCGGCCGAGTTCACGTCGCACTTCGGTTGGGCCAGGGCGCTGCCGTTGAGCTGGCCGTCCTTGGACTGCTGGTATTGATAGATGAGCTGGTTGTTGCCCATCGTCCACACCACGTTGCCCATGATCGCCTTCTGCTTCGTATAGCCGGTGCGCTTGAACTGCTCGTACAGCGCTCCGAGCTTGATCGGGCCGAAAGTGAAAGTGCCGAACGCCGCGTCGCCGGTCTGCTTCTTCAGCAGCGCCGCGCCGGTGTACGGGTTGTCCTTCATCTCGTCGGACGAGAAGCCGATGTACAGCGGGCCGCCCGTATAGACGATGCTGCCCGACCATCTTTGCGGATTCGCGGTCGCGGTGCGGGTTTCGTTCGCCGAGTAGCTCGCGCGCACGGCGATGCCGGCCCACGACGGCGACCAATACTGCACGACGTTCTGGTCGCGGCGGTCGAACTGAGTGCTTTGCGTTGCGCCGACAAGGCCACGCCCCTGCATGGCGGCGCCAAAGCCGCCGAGCGTCACGTCGCCGAACGGATCGACGTTGCCGGTGGTCACCTTGAACGGAGTATCCCAACGGCCGAGCAGCAGGCTGCCCCAGCTGCCCTGCAGGCCCACGGCGCTGTTACGTTGCGCGAAAGCGCTGCTGGCATCGTCGGGACGGAATGCGGTTTCGAGTTGGAAGAACGCGGAGAGGCCCCCACCCAGATCTTCGGTACCGCGCACGCCGAGCAGCGAAGCCTGGTCGTTCACGCGATTGCGCCGAATGACCTCGGGTGTCCCTGCCGCCCCACCCGTGGCCTCGACCACCTCGAACGTCGCATGGATGCGACCGTACAAGGTGACCGGGTTCGCAGTCTGCGCCATGGCGGCCGGCGCAACGCAAGCGCCAGCGACTGCCAGAGCGATCAGCTTTTTGTTCATCAGAATCTCCTTTGTTGAAGTGAGGCCTTGATTGCTTATGCGATTTCTTTGGGAACCTCGTGGGGATTTTGTCGCCCCGATTCTTGGAACTTCCCCGAATTCTTTTTGAGAAGCCACCCGCATGATGCCAAAGCCATAGCCATCACTCAAGCTGTTTTTCGCCTTTCATGCAACAAATGACGCCCCTTGTTGTTGCTTCACAACAGCCCTTTGGAGCCCGCGAAAAACACTCTTTCGAGCTCTTTCCCGGGCTCGTCCGCGGCCATGAAGGCACTTCCCACTAAGTAAGCGCTAACTTTTGCATTTTGCAGGCGCCGAACGTCCTCGGGAGCGGAGATTCCGCTCTCCGTAACGAGGATTCGGCCTGGAGGAACGCGATCGGCGAGGTCGAGCGTTGTTTCCAGGCGCGTCTGGAGGGTCCGCAAGTCCCGGTTGTTGATGCCGATGAGGTCCGTCTTCAGCGCCAGCGCGCGCGCGAGCTGCCCCGCATCGTGGGACTCGACGAGCACGTCGAGGCCGATGTCGCGCGCTTCCTTCTCGAGCGCAATCAGGACGGCATCGGGCACGGCGTCGACAATGAGGAGGATGCAATCCGCGCCCCACGCGCGCGCCTCTTGGACCTGGTACGGGTCGATGATGAAGTCCTTGCGAATCACGGGAAGGGTGCACGCGGCGCGCGCGGCTTTGAGGTCGGCCGCGGAGCCCCCGAAGAACTCGCGATCGGTGAGCACCGAGAGGCAAGCGGCGCCGTGCGCCTCGTAGGAAGAGGCGATGCGCGCCGGATCGAAGTCGGCGCGGATGAGGCCCCTGCTCGGGCTCGCGCGCTTGATCTCCGCGATGACCGCGGGGATTCCCGAGGCGATCTTCGCGCGGAGCGCGTGCTCGAATCCACGCGGCGCGCCGGCGGCGCGTGCGAGTCCCCTCATCTCCCCCGCCGGGACGTTGGACTTCGCCTCCTCGATCTCGCGGCGCTTGGCGGCGAGAATGCGGTCCAGCACATCGGACACTTCAGCCCGCCTTGGCCGCGGCGCGCGAGAAGCTCACCAGCTGGTCGAGCTTGGCGCGGGCAGCGCCCGATGCGAGCGCCTCACGGGCGAGTGCCACGCCGTCCCAGAGGCTCGGCGCGACGCCCGAAACGTACAGCGCCGCGGCGGCATTGAGCGTGACCACATCGCGAGAGGCTCCGGGCTCGTTGGCGAGAACCGCCTCGACGCGCGCCTTCGATTCCGCGGCGTCCTTCACCTGGATCGCCTCGATCGGCGCCACGTCGAAGCCGAACTGCTTCGGCTCGATCGTGTACTCGGTGATGAAGTCGTGCTTCAGCTCGGCGACCGCCGTGGGGCCGGTGATCGTGATCTCGTCGAGGCCCTCGTGCCCGTGGACCGTCAGCACGTGCCGGCTGCCGAGCATCTTCAGCACGCGCGCCTGGATGCCGACGAGATCGGGATGGAAGACGCCCATCACCTGGTTCGGCGCTCCCGCCGGGTTGGTGAGGGGGCCGAGGATGTTGAGGATGGTGCGCATGCCGAGGTCCTTCCTCACTGGCGCGGCGTGCTTCATCGCGGGATGGTGGTTGGGCGCGAACATGAAGCCGACGCCGACCTCACGGATCGACTGGGCGACCTGCTGCGGAGTGAGCGTGAGATGCACTCCGAGGCCCTCGAGAACGTCGGCGCTGCCCGATTGCGACGAGACCGAGCGCCCGCCGTGCTTGGCGACGCGCGCCCCGCCCGCGGCGGCCACGAACGCCGCCGCGGTCGAGATGTTGAAGGTGTGGGCCTTGTCCCCGCCGGTCCCGCAGGTATCCACGAGGTGCTCGACCCCCGCCGCGTCGACCTTGGTCGAGAACTCGCGCATCACCGAAGCGGCGGCGGCGATCTCGGAGACCGATTCGGTCTTCACGTGCAGGCCCATGAGGATCGCGGCGAGCTGCACCGGCGCCACCTTGCCCTCCATCACCTGGCGCATGAGGTCGACCATCTCGTCGTAGAAGATCTCGCGCTTGTCGCACAGGCGGTTGATCGCTTCGAGGGGTGTGAACATCGTCTTCATCCTTTGCCTGCGAGGAAGTTGCGCAGCAAGGCGTGGCCATGTTGCGTCAAAATCGATTCGGGGTGGAACTGCACGCCTTCGACCGGGAGCGAGCGATGGCGCACGCCCATGATCTCGCCGTCCTCGGTCCACGCCGTGACCTCGAGATCGGCGGGACACGTGTCGCGCTCGATCGCGAGCGAATGGTAGCGGGTCGCCTGGTACGGCGTCGGCAGGCCGCGGAAGACGCCGGTGCCGAGATGGTGAATCTGCGAAACCTTGCCGTGCATGAGGGTCTTCGCGTGAACCACCTTGCCGCCAAAAGCCTGGCCGATGGCCTGGTGCCCGAGGCACACGCCCAGTATCGGCACGCGCCCGGCTAAGCGCCGGATCACCTCGAGGGACACACCCGCCTCGTTCGGCGTGCACGGGCCCGGCGAGAGCACGATGCGCCCGGGCGCCAGCGCTTCGATCCGCTCGACGCTCATCTCGTCGTTGCGCACGACCTTCACCTCCTCGCCGAGCTCGCCCAGGTATTGCACCAGGTTGTAGGTGAAGGAATCGTAGTTGTCGATCATCAGCAGCACGATGCACCTCGACAAAGCTCATGCTTATGCAAGACGCGCGATCCCGGAGGAACTGCAACGGCAAATTCGCCATGGAAGGCCGGTACGACGACAACATCCTCACGCTGTAGGGAGGTTCGCACTGCCGTGACGTCCATGCCGCGCTACTCCAGCGCCGCGTCGAGGCCGGCGTGGACCTGCTCGGCCGCCGCGAGCACCGCACGCGCCTTGTTGTTGGTCTCGAGCCACTCGCTCGCGGGAACCGAATCGGCGACGATGCCCGCGGCGGCCTGCACATAGAGCTTGCCGTCCTTCACCACGCCGGTGCGGATCGCGATTGCCAGGTCGAGGTTGCCGTTGAAGCCGAGATAGCCCGCCGCACCGGCGTACACGCCGCGCTTCTCGGGCTCGAGCTCGTCGATGATCTCCATGGAGCGAACCTTGGGCGCGCCGGTCACGGTGCCGGCGGGGAAGGTCGCCCGAAGGAGCTCCATCGCGGTGAGCGACGAAGCCACCTCGCCCTCGACGTTGGACACCATGTGCATGACGTGCGAGTAGCGCTCGACCACCATGGTCTCCGTCACCTTCACCGAACCGATCTTGGCGATGCGCCCCACGTCGTTGCGGCCGAGGTCGATCAGCATCAGGTGCTCGGCGCGCTCCTTGGGATCGGCGACGAGCTCGCGCTCCATTTCGAGGTCCTTCTCAGGCGTGGAGCCGCGCCTGCGAGTGCCTGCGATGGGCCGCAACGTCACCTTGTCGCCCTCGCGGCGCACCAGGATCTCGGGCGAGGCGCCCACCAGCTGGCAGTCGCCGAAGTCGAAATAGAACATGTAGGGCGAGGGGTTGATCGAGCGCAGCGACCGGTAGAGATTCACCGGCGAATAGGGAAACGGCTGCGAGATCCGTTGCGAGATCTGCACCTGCATCATGTCGCCGTCGGTGATGAGCCGCTTGCAGCGGGCCACGGCCTCGTAGAAGGCCTTCTCGCCTATGTTGGAGCGCGGCGCGGCGAGCGCTGCCTCGCGCTCGTGGCGCGGCAGCTCCGCAGGCTTGCGCAACAGGGCGCGCAGCTCCTGCAGGCGCCGTGAGGCGCGCGCATGCGCGCCGGGCAGCGATGGATCGGCGTACACGATGAGGTGTAGCTTCCCGGAGAGGTTGTCGACCACCGCGAGCTCCTCGCTGAGGAGGAGGCGGATGTCCGGCAGGCCCAGCGGATCGGGTTTCGACGCTTGCCCGAGGCGCCGCTCGATGTGGCGCACCGTGTCGTAGCCGAAATAACCGGCGAGCCCGCCTCCGAAGCGCAGGGCCCCGGCGGGTGGCGCGGCGCGAAACGACTTGAGGTAGCCGTCGATGAATTCGAGCGGATCGTCGACCACTTTCTGCTGGTAGCTGCCGCCATCGCGCGTGATCGAGACCTTGCTGCCCGTGACTTCGAGGCGCTCGCGCGCGGGCAGCCCCACGATCGAGTAGCGCCCGAAGCGCTCGCCGCCGATCACCGACTCCAGGAGGTACGAGCCGGGGCGGTTGGCGAGCTTGAGGTAGATGGAAAGCGGCGTGTCGAGATCGGCGAGCGTCTCGAGCTGCAGGGGGATTCGGTTGTAGCCGGCGCGGCCGAGCGCCAGGAATTCTTCTTCAGTCATGAGTCACCGCGTGGATCAAGTTCGAAAGGCAAATGCAAAGCGGAGCGCCTAGCGCCAGCTATGCCATCGCCAATCGAAATGAAGTCCGCGCAGTGCCATGAATGGGTTCGGAATGAAGAAGCGGTCAGGCCTTCATTGTAGCCCGCTTCAATTCCTCGCGCATGCGGCCGATCGCGGCCTCGCGGTCCTTCTCGCCGAAGATCGCCGAGCCCGCGACGAACGTGTCGGCGCCCGCGCGCGCCGCTTCCGCGATGTTGTCGGCCTTCACGCCCCCGTCGACCTCCAGCCAGATGGCGCGGCCGCTTGCGTCGATGCGCCGGCGCGCCTCGGCGATCTTGGGGAGCGCCGCGCGGATGAACGATTGCCCGCCGAACCCCGGGTTCACCGACATGATGAGGACGAGATCCACCTTGTCCATCACGTGGTCGAGATAGTCGAGGGGCGTGGCCGGATTGAACACGAGGCCCGCCTTGCAGCCGTGCTCGCGTATCAGGCCGAGCGTGCGGTCGACGTGATAGGTCGCCTCCGGATGGAAGCTCACGATGTTCGCTCCCGCCTTCGCGAAATCGGCAACGATGCGATCGACCGGCGTCACCATGAGGTGCACGTCGATCGGCACGCTGGCGATCGGGCGGATCGCCTCGCATACGAGCGGGCCCACGGTGAGGTTGGGCACGTAATGGTTGTCCATCACGTCGAAGTGGATGAGGTCGGCGCCCGCGGCGATCACGTCGCGGACTTCGTCGCCGAGGCGCGCGAAATCGGCGGAAAGGATGCTCGGCGCGATGCGGAAATCTTTTCCGGCCATGGCCCTCGGGAAATGCGTCTACAAGGCGTGGCGATTCTACGTGGAATCGGCGGCGCGCGCCCTCGGCGCGCCGGTTTTCTCTGCTAACATCTTCCGATGCCCGAGGCCAAGAAATACAGCGTCGCAGTCACGGCGCATTCGACCTATCTTCCCGACCAGTCCGACGAGGAAGAGGATCGCTACGTGTTCGCCTACACCATCCGCATCACCAACAACGGCAACGCCACCGCGCAGCTCGTGAGCCGCCACTGGATCATCACCGACGCCGACAATCAGGTGCAGGAAGTGCGCGGCATGGGCGTGGTCGGCGAGCAGCCGGTGTTGAAGCCCGGCGACACGTTCGAGTATTCGAGCGGCTCCTCGATTCCCACCGCGGTGGGAACCATGCGCGGCAGCTACCAGCTGGTCGCGGAGGACGGCACGCGTTTCGAGGCGTCGATCCCCGAGTTCACGCTGAGCGTGCCGCGCGTCCTGCATTGAGGAGCGCTAGCGCTCCTCGTCGCGGCCGTTCGGCTTCTTCGGAAATGTCCACCACACGATCGCCACCGCGATCGCCAGTGCCGCGACGATTTCGAGGAACACCCAGCCCACTGTCTTCTCCGTTTGCCCTGGACCTGTCGCCATTATCGGCGCTTGCGCGCGCGGCGTTCGCCGCGATCGCCTGTGTCCTCTTCGCCGGATGCGCGAGCGCCCCGCCCCGCGAAGTGGCGCGCGCACCCGAGCCGCTCGTGTGTCCGCCTGCCGCGCCCGCCGTATGCCCGCCCCCCGCGGCAAGCACCATCGCCCCCATCGCGCCGCCCGTCGAGTATCGCGGCAAGCTGCAGCCGGCGCCATGGACGCAGCTTCGCGGCTGGGGCCGCGAGAGCCTGCGCCCATCGCTTGATGCGTTCCTGCAAAGCTGCCAGGTGCTCGAGAGGCAGGATGGGTGGCAGGGCGTGTGCGCGGGCGCCGCGAGCCTCGGTGGCGCGGGCGAGCGCGACATCGCCGCCTTCTTCGAGCTCAACTTCGATCCCTACCAGGTCGTGAACGCCGACGACTCGACCACCGGGATGGTGACCGGCTACTACGAGCCGCTGCTTCACGGCAGCCGCGGACGCACGGAGCGCTATCGCTATCCGATCTACGGCGTGCCGGCGGACCTGCTGGTGATCGATCTCGCCTCGGTGTACCCGGAGCTCAGGCAGCGTCGGCTGCGCGGGCGCCTGGAAGGCAATCGCGTCGTGCCCTACGCCTCGCGCGGCGACATCGAAAGGGACGCCGACGCCCTGAACGGCACCGAGATCGCGTGGGTCGACGACGCCATCGACTTGTTCTTCCTCCACATCCAGGGTTCCGGCCAGGTGGAGCTCGAGAACGGCGAGCGCGTGCGCGTGGGCTACGCGGACCAGAATGGGCACCCGTTCCGTTCGCTCGGCCGCCTGCTCATCGAGCGCCGCGAGATCGCGCCGGAGCGCGCGTCGATGCAGGGCATCAAGGACTGGGCGCGCCGGAACCCGCGCAAGGTGCGCGAATTCCTCGACGCCAATCCGAGCTACGTATTCTTTCGCGAGCTGCCGCGCGAGCTCCCCGGACCCATCGGCGCGCTCGGCGTGCCGCTCACCGCGGAGCGCTCCATCGCGGTGGATCCGCGCGTGGTACCTCTCGGCGTGCCGGTCTTTCTCGCGACGACCTACCCCAACTCGAGCGAGCCGCTCGAGCGCCTCACGGTCGCGCAGGATACGGGCGGCGCGATCGCGGGCGCGGCGCGAGTCGATTTCTTCTGGGGGTTCGGAGATGCCGCCGGAAACCAGGCCGGCAAGATGCGCCAGGCCGGGCGCATCTGGGTGCTGCTGCCGAAAGGCTACACGCCGCCCTGAGGGGCGGCGCGCGCGTTACTTCGCCGCGTTCGCGGCGAGCTTCACTTCGGCGAATTTCTTCTCGAGGTCCGCCACCGGAATCGCTCCCGGAACGCGGTCGCCGTTCTCGAAGATGATGGTGGGGGTGCCGGTCACGCGCTTCGACTGGCCGAGCGCGAGGATCTGGTCGACGGGCGTGGCGCACTTGGACTCCCCGGTGATCGCGCCGTCCTTCGTCATGTGATCGAGCCACGCCTTGGAGCGGTCCGAGGCGCACCACACCATCTTGGATTTCTCGATCGAATCGGGCGACAGGATCGGATAGAGCAGCACGTACACGGTGATGTCGGTCACGCCCAGCAGGTCGCGCTCGAAGCGCTTGCAGTAGCCGCAGTTCGGATCCTCGAAGATCGCGATCTTGCGCGAGCCGTTGCCGCGCACGATCTTGATCGCGTTGTCGAGCGGAAGGGCCTCCCACTTGATCGCGTTCACCTGGCGCATGCGCGCCTCGGTGACGTTTTCCTTGGTCTTCAGGTCGATGATCGAGCCGGCCACGAGGAACTCGCCCTTGGCGTCGGTGTAGAAGATGTCGCTGCCGACCAGGACTTCGTAGAGGCCGCCGTAGGGGACCTTGCGGACCGCATCGACGCTGGCTTCGGGAATGCGCTTCTTCAGCTCGGCCTTCACGCGCTCGGCGTCCTGGGCGTGGGCGGGCAAGCCGAGCGACGCGGCGATGCCGAAAGCTGCGAGGAATGCGGATATTTTCATGGGGTCCACCTTATAGAGAAACTATGGCCGCAGCCAGCCGGTAACAGTTCCCGATTCGCTACGCCTGTAACGCATTATCGCATTGCCCTGCGCACCAAGGCCGCCTTGGCCCACGGCTGGGCATTGACCAGGGCGAGGCCGAGATTGCGGAAGGCGCGGGCGCCGCGGTTTCCGCTTGCGAATAGCTTGTCGAGCCCGTCCGTGACGAAATGCATCGCGGTCACGTCTTCGCGCCGCTCGCGCGCATAACGGCGCAGCACGCGCAGATCACCCGGACGTTCCACCGCGGAGCGCGCGGAGAGGACCTGCGCGAGGAGCCGCGCATCCTGGAAGCCCAGGTTGACACCCTGCCCCGCTAGGGGATGCACCGCGTGGGCGGCATCGCCGACCAGCGCGACGCCGGGGGCCACGGGATCGGCCACGCGCACCGAGCGCAGGTTGAAGCGCGCGACGGGCGAGACGAGCACGAGGTCGCCCAGCGCCGCGCCGCCCGCATCGCGCACGCGCCTCTCGAGCTCGCGCGAGTCGAGCGCGGCAAGGCTGTCCGCGTGCGCGAGGGGCGTGGACCAGACGATGGAGATGCGTTTACCGGGAAGCGGCAGCCATGCGAGCACTCCATCGGCGCGAAACCATTGGCGCGCCACCGCGCCGTGCTCGACCTCGGTCGCGAAATTCGCCACGACCGCCGCTTCGGCGTAGGGCTCCTCGGCGAATGGCATGCCGAGTTGCGAGCGCACGCGCGAATCGGGTCCGTCGGCGCCGACCAGGAGCTCGCCGTCGACGCGCTCGCCATTCTCCAGCTCGACGTGGATCCTTTCGGCCTCAGCGCCGAATCCCCTGGCCGCGATGCCGCGCGTGATCGCGACATGCGCGAAGCTCGCCGCATGACGCTCGATCGCCTCGGCGAGGCGGCCCGCCTCGACGATCCACGCGAGCGCGCCCGCCGGGCGCGATGAGAACGCGAGCCGCGCGCCCTCGTCGCCGAAGATCTCCATGCGGCGCACCGGCGCCATGCGCGCCGCGTCGAGGCCTTCCCACGCGCCCATCTCGCGCAGGAAATCGCGCGTGCCGGGACTCACGGCGTAGACGCGCACGTCGAATTCCTCGGGCCACGGTGCAGTGCGCGCGGCGGCCGCTTCGATCACGCGCACGTCGAAGCCGGGCAGCGCGCAGGCGAGCGCCATGCCGACCGGGCCGCCGCCCGCGATCACCGCGCGCGGACGATTCATTCGCGGGCGCCGTGGATCATTCGCTCGGCGAGCGCGCGCCGCGCCGGGGGAAAGAGATCGAGCGCGGTGAGCGCGAGCCCCCGGCCCCAGGTCGGAAGGCGCCGCGCGTCGCCGAAGATCGTCGCGAGGAAGTCGGTGAAGGCGACGCCGCGCGCGGCATCGCGGCGCCGCGACCCGCGGTACGCGTCGAGCATCGTCGCGTCGCCGACGTTCGCGATCGGCGAGCCCGCGATCTCGGCGGCGAGCGCCGCCGCGTCGCGCAGCCCCAGGTTGAGCCCCTGCCCCGCGATCGGATGCAGCGCCTGCGCGGCGTTGCCGACGATCGCGGTGCGCAGCGCCACCGGAACGTTCACCGCGCGCAATCGCAGCGGAAAGGAAGTGCGCCCCGCAACGGACATGAAGCGCCCCGCGCGATCGCCGAAATGGGACTGCAGCTCCACGAGGAAGCGCGCATCGTCCAGGGCGAGGAGGCGCGCAGCTTCCACGGGGGGCGCGGTGAGCACGAATGCATAGCGCTCTTCCACGGGAAGCAACGCGACCGGCCCTTGCGGCGTGAAGCGCTCGTAGGCGCGCCCGCCGTGGGCGCGATCGGTCGCGACCTGGCCGATCACCGCATGTTGCTCATAGTCCTTCTCGGCGAACGCGATGCCGGGGATCTTGCCCGCGTTGGCGCCGCCATCGGCGAGCACCAGCAAACGCGCCTCGACCTGGCTTCCCGACGCGAAACGAAGGCTCGCGGCGTCGCGCTCGAGCGTGATGCGCTCGCACGATTCACCGTAGTGGATGGCAACGCCCGCCTGGGCGAGGCGGCGCGCGAGGGCCTCCTCGAGCGCCGCGTACGTGACCGTGTAGCCGAGCGCGCCCAGGCCCTGTTCGGCCGCGTCGAGAAGCGTGCGCCCCGGCCCGCCCTTCTGCGAGATGTGGATCGACGTGATCGTCGTCGCCCGCGCGGCAGGCCACGCACCGACGTCCTCCAGCAACGTTCGCGATGCATGCGAGAGCGCGAGGATGCGCGGCTCCCTGGAAGCTCCCGGGCGCGCCTCGAAGAGCGCGATCGACAAGCCCGGCGCGGCGCACAACGCCGCCACGGCCGCGCCGACCGGACCGGCCCCGACGATGGCGACGTCGAGGCGCGCCATGTTCAGCGATCGAGGACCGTGCTCTCGACGTCCTTGACGGTCTTCGGGCACTCGGCGGTGAGGATTTCGCGGCCCTTCGCGGTGACCAGCACATCGTCCTCGATGCGCACGCCGATGTTCCAGAATGGCTTGGGAACGTTGTCCGCCGGGCGGATGTAGAGGCCCGGCTCGACGGTGAGCACCATGCCGGGCCTCAACTTGCGCCACTTGCCCTTCTGCATGTAGTCGCCTGCGTCGTGCACGTCGAGGCCGAGCCAGTGGCCGGTGCGGTGCATGTAGAACTGCTTGTACGAGTTGTCCTCGAGCACCTGGTCGACGCTGCCTTTGCAAAGCTTGAAGTCGATGAGCCCTTGCACCAGCACACGCGTGGCGGCGTCGTGGTAATCGATGAAGTCCGCTCCCGGCTTCACCGCCTTGATGGCCGCCTCCTGCGAGGCGAGCACCAGCTCGTAGACGTCGCGCTGCACCGCGCCGAAGCGCCCGGCGATCGGGAAGGTGCGCGTGATGTCCGAGGCGTAGCTGTCGAGCTCGCAACCGGCGTCGATCAGCATCAGCTCGCCCTTGCGAAGCTCCGCGGAATTCTCGCGGTAGTGCAGCACGCAGGCGTTGGCGCCGGCCGCGACGATGGAGCCGTAGGCCGCGGCGCGGGCGCCGTTGCGCAGGAACTCGTGCAGGAGCTCCGCCTCGACCTGGTACTCGCGCATGCCCGGCGTGGCGAAGCGCATGGCGCGTGCGTGGGCCGCGCCCGAGATCTGCGCCGCGCGCCGCATCACTGCGACCTCGTGCTCGTCCTTGAAGAGGCGCATGTCGTTCACCGCGGCGCGCACGTCGCGGATCTGGTCGGGCGCGGTCACCCCGCTCCTCACCTTCGCGCGCACCGTATTCAGCCAGCCGGCGACGCGCTGGTCCCATGCGGGATCGGCGCCCACCGGTGTGTGCAGCACCTCGCGATTGGCGATGAGATCGGGCATGCGCTGGTCGAGCTCGGCAATGGGGTGGGCCTCGTCGAAGCCGAAGTGCTCGCGCGCGAGCTCCGGCCCGTGGCGGAAACCGTCCCAGATCTCGCGCTCGAGGTTCTTCTCGCGACAGAAGAGGATCGAGCGCGGCTCGTCGCCCAGCACCATGGCGAGCACCGCTTCGGGCTCGCGGAAGCCGGTGAGGTAGTAGAAGCCGCTGTCCCACCGGTAGTCGTAATGGGCGTCGGCGTTGCGCGTGCGCTCGGGCGCCGTGGGCAGCACCACGACGCCGGTCTCGAGGGCCTTGGCCAAGCGAGCGCGGCGCTTCCTGAACTGCTTCGTCTGCAGGGGGTTTTCGAGTTTCATGGCGGAATTTTACCCCTTGGCGGTGGATGAGTGCTTGCGCATGAGGGAAGCGAGCTCGGGCTCCTTCGCGCCCTCCTCGAGCGCCGCGATCACGCGCGGGACTTCGGCGGGACGGTTCTGCGAAAGCTTGAACTTGCCCTCGAGGCGCTCGACCTCGATCTCGAAGCCGACGATCATCTGCAGCATCGAGGAGACATAGGCCGGCGCAAGCTCGGACATGCGCCACGGCTTCGGGTTGCCGGCCTCGTAGGTCGCGGAAAGGCGCATGAGGAGATCGTGCAGCTCCGCCTCGTCCATGAGGCGCGCCTTTCCCTGCGCGTGCACCACCGAATAATTCCAGGTGGGCACCGAGGGATGGTTCGCGTACCAACTCGGCGAGACGTACCCGTGCGGCCCCTGGAAGATCGCGACCAGGTGCGCGGCATCCTCGAGCGCCTGCCATTGCTCGTTGGCGCGCGCGACGTGGCCGAGCAGGCGGATCGCGCCATCGGCGCCGCGCTCGGGCAGGAACGGGATGTGGCTCACGTGCATGCCCGCGGACCCGCTCGTGACCAGTGTTCCGAAAGCGTACTTCTCCATGAACGCGTAGAGCGCGTCGCGATCGTCGAGGCGAAAGTGGGGTGGTACGTAGAGCGTCATCGCGTGAGCCTTTCGTCGAGCGCCGCGAGCTGCGCGGGCGTCCCGACATTGTCCCAGGGCCCCCGGAACCGCTCGCCGGTGACGCGGCCTTCCTCGACGAAGCGGTAAGCCCAGGGGAAGAGCTTGAGCCATGTGCCCGGCGCGATCTCGCGAAAGATCGCGGGGTGGAAAACGGCGATGTTGCCATAGGTGAGGCGCGGCCCGCCGCGCGCGACGCGCCCCGCGTCGAGCCCCATGTCGCCCGCGGCGTGCCACGGCGGATTGTCGACCAGGACGAAATGCGCGACCTGCGACTGCGGATCGCGCGCGATCGCCTCGAGCGGGGCGCCGAGACGCGCATAGTCGAACTCGGTGTGGATGTCGCTGCTCACCAGCGCGAAGGGCTCGCCTTCGAGCAGATGCAGCGCCCGGGCGATGCCACCGGCGGTTTCCAGCGCGGGCGATTCGGCCGAATAGCGGATGCGCGCGCCGAAGCGCGCGCCGTCGCCGAGCGCATCCTCGACCATGGAGCCGAAGTGAGCGTGGTTCACCACGAGGTCGGTGAAGCCGGCGCGCGCGAGGCGTTCCACCTGCCAGTCGATGAGCGCGCGGCCGCCGACCTTCAGCAGCGCCTTGGGCACGGCGTCGGTGAGGGGACGCAGGCGCTCGCCGCGCCCGGCCGCGAGGATGAGGGCGCGCATCAGAACGTGTAGCGCGCTTCGGGGCGGCGTCCCTCGAGCTCGTCCAGCAGGCGCCCGAGCGGCGCGAGCTCCGCGTAACGACCCACGGCGTGGCGGATGTAGCCGATGAAACGCGGCGCGTCCTCGAGATAGGCCTTCTTGCCGTCGCGATGGGCCAGGCGCGCGAAGATCCCGGCGACCTTGAGGTGCCTTTGCAGGCCCATCCACTCGACGTCGATCCAGAATTGCGCGAAGTCCGGGGGCACCGGCAGCGATGCGCTCCGCGCCTTTTCCCAGTAGCGAACCGTGCCGTCGAGGATGCGTTCCTCTTCCCAGCTCACGAACGCATCGCGGAACAGGCACGCCACGTCGTAGCTGATGGGGCCGAACACCGCGTCCTGGAAATCGAGGATGCCCGGATTGGGGTCGCTCACCATGAGGTTCCTCGGCATGAAGTCACGATGCACGTACACGCGCGCCTCGGCGAGATTTCGCTTCAGGATCGTCGCGAACACCGCCTCCAGCGACTCGCGCTGGCGCGCCGACAACGCGATTCCGAGGTGGCGCGCGATGTACCAATCGGGAAACAGGCTCAGCTCGCGGGCGAGCAACGTCTCGTCGTACGCCGGCAGGACGTCGGGGCGGGTGGCTTGCTGCCAACGCGCGAGCGCGGTGGTCGCGTCGCCGAAGAGGCGATCGGCGTTGCCTTCGTTCAGCGCCGCCAGATAGAGCGTCGTGCCGAGGTCGGTCACGAGGAGGAAGCCCTGATCCAGATCGTGGTGGAGCACCTCGGGGGCATGCAATCCCGCCGCGCGCAGCAGTGCCGCCACCTGCACGAAGGCCCGCGAGTTCTCGCGTTCGGGCGGCGCGTCCATGGCGATCAGCGTGCCGGCTTCCAGGAAGACGCGGAAATAGCGCCGGAAGCTCGCGTCGGTGGAGGCGCGCTCGATGCGAAAGGGCGCGCCGCCGAGCGTCACGGCAAGCCACGCGTTGAGCGCGCGAAAACGGTCATCCATAGAGTGGGGAGGCGACGAGCGAAGAGGGCTTTTGCGTGTATCCTTCGCCATTCATTCTAGCACTCGCTCCCCCGCTCCCTTGAGGCCGAGAAGCATCCGCAGGCTCGCCGTCGCAGTCGCATTCGCGGTGGTTCCCGCCCGCGCCCAGGACGCCGAGGGCCTGAGGTTGAGGATCGAGAAGCAGCTGCACATGGCGCCCACGCGCCCCGCGCGCGACAGCGCCAAGTTCATCGAGGCCGACCACCTCGAGGGCTCCCAGGACAAGAATGTCGTGGCCACCGGCAACGTGACGCTGCGCCAGCGCGGCGCCACGATCCGCGCCGACCGCGTCGACTATTTTGGCGACGACCAGACCGCGATCGCCACCGGCCACGTGCGCCTCGAACGCGAAGGCGACGTCGCTTCCGGGCCCACGCTCACCTACCATCTCGACACGGAAACCGGCGAGATGGAAACGCCCACGCTGGAATTCCCGAAGAAGCCCGAGCGGCGCGTCGCCTCGCGCGGCCGGGCCGAGCGCGCGCTCCTCGAGGCGGAGCAGAAGAGTCGCCTCATCAAGGCCGAGTACACCTCGTGCGTGGCTCCTCGCGACGACTGGTTCATCCGCGTGAGCGAGCTCGACATCGACGGCTCGCGCAACGTGGCGCTCGCCAGCCACACCACGGTGTATTTCCTCGGGCTGCCGATCCTCTATTCGCCGTACCTGTCGTTCCCGCTCGACAACAAGAGGCGCACGGGCTTCCTCGCGCCGACCTTCGGCACGTCCGGCAAGAGCGGCTTCGAGGCGTCGCTGCCCTACTACTGGAACATCGCCGAGAGCATGGACGCGACGCTCACGCCCAAGACCTTCACCAAGCGCGGGCTGCAGCTCGGGGCGGAGTTTCGCTACCTCGAGCCGAAGTTCAGCGGGCAGCTCGACGGCGAATTCCTCCCCAACGACAAGATCGCGGAGCGCGACCGCTACTTCCTGGGCTGGCGCCACGTGCACCAACTGTGGACCGGATGGACGGCGTCGGTGAACGCGCAGAAGGTCTCGGACGACGATTACTTCCGCGACCTCACCACCAAGATCGCGCTCACCTCGCAGACCAACCTGCCGCGCGACGCGCGCCTCGACTACAACGACGACACGTGGTCGGCCACGGCGCGCGTGCTGGGCTACCAGACGCTGCAGGACCCCTTGCGGCTGGTGCCCATCCCCTACAACATCCTGCCGCAGCTTCTCGCCTCGGGCGCGCGCCAGAACGTGTACGGGTTCGACTGGCAGGTGGCGGGCGAGCTCTCCAACTTCCGCCACCCGGTGCTTCCCAACGGCCAGCGCTTCATCGTCTATCCCACGCTGTCCTTTCCGATGCGGCAAAGCTACGGCTACGTCATTCCGAAGATCGGCTACCACTTCACGCGCTACAACCTGAGCGACAACGCCGTGGGCCTGGAGAGCGATTCGCGTGCCGTGCCCATCTCCAGCCTCGACGCGGGGCTCTTCTTCGAGCGCCCCATGACCTGGGGCACGCGCGCTTTCCTGCAGACGCTCGAGCCGCGCCTCTACTACCTCAACGTCGCCTTCCGCGACCAGACCAAGCTGCCCAACTTCACCACCGCCGAGACCGACTTCAATTTCCAGCGCATCTTCGCCGAGAACCGCTTCGTGGGCGGGGACCGGATCGGCGACGCGAACCAGCTCACCCTCGCGCTCACCTCGCGCCTCATCGAGTCGGCCACCGGCCTGGAGCGCTTCAAGGCGGGCTTCGGGCAGGTGTACTACTTCACGCCGCCGCGCGTGACCCTCACCGAGACGACGGCCGGCAACAAGTACTCCGACATCCTCGGCTTCGCCTCGAGCCAGATGTCGCCGTCGGTGTCGGTGGACCTGGGCTGGCAGTACACGCCGAACCTGTCGCGCTCGGAGAAAGTGACCGTCGCTGCGCGCTATTCGCCCGAGCCGGGCAGCATCGTGAACGCGGCCTATCGCTACGCGCGCGGCGTGGTCGACCCGGTCGATCCCAACTTCTCGGGCATCCAGCAGGTCGACCTTTCCACACAGTGGCCGGTGCTGCGCAACGTCTCGGCGCTGGCGCGCTGGAACTGGAGCATCAAGGACCGCAAGCTCCTCGAGGGCCTCGCGGGCTTCGAGTATAATGCGGGCTGTTGGCAAGTCCGCGCGGTGGCACATCGATTCATCACGGCCACGCAGACGTACTCGACTTCCTTCCAGATCCAGCTCGAGCTCTCCGGCCTCACCAGGATCGGCATCAATCCGCTGGAGACCATTCGGCAGAACATCACCGGCTACCGCCGGTCCGACGAGATCAGTCCATGATTTGCGCTTCCATCCGCATCCTCATCGCCGCGCTCGCCGCGGCCGCGCTGGGCGCATCCGCCCAGGGCAAGCTCGACACGAGCCTCGCCGCCACGCCTTCGCGCATCATCCCGGTGGACCGCATCGTCGCCGTCGTGAACGACGAGGTGATCACGCAGAACGACTTGACCGAGCGCGTGAGCCTGGTGGTGCGCCAGCTGCAGCGCCAGGGCGGTCAGCTGCCGACCAACGACGTGCTGTCGCGCCAGATCCTCGAGCGCATGATCAACGACCTCCTGCAGGTGCAGCTCGCCAAGGAAACCGCCATCAAGGTGGACGACGCCACGCTCGACAAGACCATCGAGCGCATCGCGGCGGAGAACAACCTCGGCATGGCCGAATTCCGCGCCGCGCTCGACAAGGACGGCGTGCGCTTCCCGCGCTTCCGCGAGGACATCCGCAACGAGATCCTGCTGTCGCGCCTGCGCGAGCGCGAGGTGGAGAACACCATCGTCGTCACCGACGCGGAAGTCGAGACCGAGCTCGCCCGCGAGGCGCACGAGTCTTCCAGCGACTCCGAGTTCCGCCTCTCGCACGTGCTGGTGCTGGTGCCGCCGCAGGCGAGCGCCGAGCAGATCGAGCAGCGCCGGCGCCGCGCCATGCTGGCGCTCTCGGAGCTGCGCCGCGGGGCGAACTTCGCGCAGGTCGCGGCGACCTATTCGGACGCGCCCGACGCGCTGCAGGGCGGCAACCTCGGCTGGCGCCCGTCGGCGCGCCTGCCCTCGCTCTTCCTCGAGACCCTGGAGAAGCTCAAGCCGGACGAGGTGAGCGACATCATGAGGAGCCCCAACGGCTTCCACATCGTGAAGCTCCTCGAGAAGCGCGGCAAGGCGGCGGCCGCCGGCGTGCAGCAGACGCACGTGCGCCACATCCTCCTGCGCGCGCGCGACGGGCTTTCGGAGAACGAGGCGCGCGAGCGCCTGCTGCGCCTGCGCGAGCGCGTCGCCGGCGGCGCGGACTTCGCCGAGCTCGCCAAGACCAACTCGGAGGACGCGAGCGCCTCGAAGGGCGGCGAGCTGGGGTGGGTCGCCCCGGGCGACACCGTGCCCGAGTTCGAGCGCGTCATGAACGCGTTGAAGGACAAGGAAGTGAGCCAGCCGGTGCAGACGCCCTTCGGCTGGCACCTGGTGCAGGTGCTCGAGCGCCGTTCGGACGAGCTGTCGGGCGACAGGAAGAAGCTCGCGGCGCGCCAGGCGATCCGCGCGCGCAAGGCCGACGAGGCGTACCAGGACTGGCTGCGCCAGTCGCGCGACCGCGCCTTCGTCGAGAACCGCTACGACGAGCGCTAGCACGCCGCTGGTGGCGCTCACCGCCGGCGAGCCGGCGGGCATCGGGCCCGACCTGTGCGCGCTCCTCGCGCGCGAAGCTTTTCCCGGACGCGTCGTCATCGTCGGCGATCCCGACGTGATCGCCGAGCGCGCGCGCATGCGCGGAATCCCTTTCGACGTCCCCGAGTATCGCGGGCCCGCGAGCGCGCCGCGGGTCTCGATCCTGCCCGTACCCGCCGCGGTGCCGGTGGTGCCCGGGCGCCTGGACGCCGCCAACGCGCGCCACGTGCTCGCCATCCTCGACCGCGCGCTCGATGGCTGCGTGATCGACGAGTTCGACGCGATGGTCACGGCGCCGGTGCAGAAGAGCGTGCTGAACGACGCGGGCATCGCGTTCACCGGCCACACCGAGTACCTCGCCGAGCGCACCGGCACGCCGCTCGTCGTCATGCTGCTCGCCGGCGGCGGGCTGCGAGTGGCGCTCGCCACCACGCATCTCGCGCTCTCGGAGGTGCCGCGCGCCATCACGCGCGATCTCGTCGAGGCGGTGATCCGGATCGTGGACGCGGACCTGCGCAAGCGCTTCGGCGTCATGCGCCCGCGCATCCTGGTGGCGGGCTTGAATCCGCACGCGGGCGAATCGGGGTATCTCGGGCGCGAGGAGATCGAGAGCATCAAGCCCGCCATCGAGGCACTCGCGCGCGAGGGCTTCGCGGTGTCGGGCCCCTTCCCCGCCGACACGCTCTTCACCCCGCGCGTGCTCGAGCAGGGCGACTGCGCGCTCGCGATGTTCCATGACCAGGGATTGCCGGTGTTGAAGCACACCGCGTTCGGCGAGGCGGTGAACGTGACGCTGGGGCTGCCGATCATCCGCACTTCCGTCGACCACGGCACGGCGCTCGACCGCGCGGGCGCGGGCGAGGTCGACGCGGGGAGCCTGCGCGCGGCGATCGCGCTCGCCTTCGAGATGGCGTCGTTCAGCCGCTAGGCCGGGACCCATGCTGCCGCGTGCGAAGAAGCGCTTCGGCCAGCATTTCCTCACGGACCGGCACTACCTCGCGCGCATCGCCGAGGCGATCGCGCCGCGGGCGGGCGATTCCATGGTGGAGATCGGCCCCGGCACCGGCATCCTCACCGCGGAGCTCGCGCCGAAGGTGGAGCGCCTGCACGTGGTCGAGATCGACCGCGAGCTCGCCGCCGATCTCGCCGCGCGCTTCCCCGAAGGCAAGCTCGTGATCCACCGCGCCGACGCGCTCGACTTCGACTTCGGCTCGCTCGCCGCACCGCTGCGCGTGGTGGGCAACCTTCCCTACAACGTCTCGACGCCGATCCTGTTTCGCATCGCGGCCGTCGCCGACCGCCTGCGCGACGCGGTCTTCATGCTGCAGAAGGAAGTCGTGGAGCGCATGGTGGCCGCCCCCGATACCGAGGCCTACGGAAGGCTCTCGGTGATGCTGCAGTACCGCTTCGCGATGGCGCTCCTCTTCCGCGTGCCGCCGGGCGCCTTCACCCCACCTCCCAAGGTCGATTCGGCGGTGGTGCTGATGAAGCCGCTCGCCGCGGACCGGCCGCGCGCGCGCGACGAGGAGCTCTTCGCGAAGATCGTCATGGCGGCGTTCTCGCAGCGGCGAAAGACGCTGCGCAATGCGGTGCGCGTGCACGTTTCCGCCGAAGCGTTCGCGCGAGCGGGCATCGATCCGCGGCGTCGGGGAGAAACGCTCTCGGTCGCGCAGTTCATCGCCCTCGCCGACGCTAGCACACCGCTCAAGGGCGCTGGATGAACTCGATCTTGTAGCCGTCGGGGTCCTCGACGAAGGCGATGACGCTGCCGCCGAACTTCATCGGGCCGGCTTCGCGCGTGACCTTGCCGCCCTCGGCCTTCACCGCTTCGCACGCCTTGTACGCGTCGGCCACCGACACGGCGAGGTGGCCGAAGCCGTTGCCGAGGTCGTAGGATTTCGTGTCCCAGTTGTGCGTGAGCTCGATCACCGCGGTGTCGCCCTCGTCGCCGTAGCCCACGAAGGCGAGCGTGAAGCGCCCGTCGGGATAATCCTTTCGTCGCAGAAGCTTCATACCGAGGATGCCGGTATAGAAGCCGATCGACCTGTCGAGGTCGCCGACGCGGATCATGGTGTGAAGGAGTCTCATGCGCGTAGTCCTTTCGAAGCGTCAGAACGACCGGTAAAGATGGTCGGTGGCGAAGAGCTCGGCACGCAGGCGCTTGTAATCGGGACACTGCCGCTCGACCTCGTTCCAGAAGGCGGCCGAATGGTTCATGTGGCGCAGGTGCGCGAGCTCGTGGCAGATCACGTAGTCGACGAGGTGCAGCGGCGCCTTCACCAGCCGCCATGCGAGGCGCACCTCGCGGCGCGAGTTGCAGCTTCCCCAGCGCGCCATGGCCGACGAGATCGTGACCTCGGGCGGCGCGATGCCCGCGCGCGTCGCCAGCACCCGCGTGCGCTCCGCCAGCCATTCGTGCGCGGCGCGCCGGTACCAGCGCACGACCGCGCGGCGAATCTCGTCCTCCCCGCCGGCGCGTGCCGTGACCCGAAGCTCGCCGGCGACGAGCTCGGCGTGCGAACGCTTGCCCGCCGCGACGCGCAGCCTCACGCTCTCCCCGAGGAAATGCAGTGGAGCGCCGTCGTTCCAGGCGACAGCGGGCACCTGGCGAGCGCTCCATTCCGCGATCTTGCGCAGGATCCAGCGCTCGGCCTCGCGCGCGAAGGCCTCGATGCGCGCGAGCGGCATGGTGGCGGGCGCGCTCACCGTGAGGCCGGTCTCGTCGACCTTGAGCCCGACTCCGCGGCGCCCGCGGCGGCGCACCAGCACGTAATCGATGGGGCCCGCGTCGAGCGCGAGGCTCCTCGCGTCGCGCGTCACCAGGTCACGCGACGCCATAGCGCTCCGGCGAGATCATCCGCATCTGGGCCTCGATCCAGCCCTGCACCTCGTTGTTGACCGACACCACGTCGCGCCCTTCAGTGGCGATGAGCGGGCCGATGACCACCTTCACCGTGCCGCGCTTCTTCTTGAACGCGTAGCGCGGCCAATACTCGCCGGCGTTGTGCGCGATCGGCAGGATCGGCGTTCCGGTGCGCGTGGCGAGCAGCGAGCCCCCGACTCCGTAGCGGCCGGCCTTCCCCGGCGCGATGCGCGTGCCCTCGGGGAAGATCGTCACCCAGTGCCCCTCCTTCAGGCGCTCGGCGCCCTGCGCCACGATCTGCTCGCGCGCGCTGCTGCCGCTCGAGCGGTCGATGGCGATCGCGCGGATCGCCATGAGCCCCCAGCCCACGAACGGCAGCCACAGCAATTCCTTCTTCACGATCCAGCATTGCGACGGGAACGCGCTCTCGATGAAGATCGTCTCCCACGCCGACTGGTGCTTCGCCATGATGACCACCGGGAACTTCGGCACGTGCTCCCAGCCGCTCACCTCGTAGGTGATGGCGCAGCTCACCTCGACCCACTTGAGCATCACCTGCGTGTAGAGGCGTGCGAGCGTGAACGGCGGCTCGGTCCCGAAGATGCGCCCGAGGGGAACGAGGCACCCGAACGGCGCCGTGATGAGGAGAGCGCCGACGAGGAACACGACCGAGCGCAGCGTGGTCATGGGTGCGCGATGAGGTGGCGGCTCGCATCGGCGAGGTCGTCGAAGACGAGGGTCTTCTTGGGTATGCCACCTTCCGCCTGGGTGCCCTTTCCCTTGCCGGTGAGCACCAGGATCGGCTGCGCGCCGACCGTTTCGGCGGCCTGCAGGTCCTTCAGGCTGTCGCCGATGGCGGGCACGCCTTTCAGCTCGGTGTGGAAGCGCGCCGCGATCTCCTCGAGCATGCCGGTGCGCGGCTTCCTGCAGGCGCAAGCCTCCACCGCGGTGTGCGGGCAGAAGAAGAGCGCGTCGATGCGCCCGCCCTGCCGGAACACCATCTCCATCATCTTGTCGTTGATCGCGTTCAGCGTCGCCATGTCGAACAGGCCGCGCCCGATGCCCGACTGGTTGGTGGCCACCGCGATGCGGTAGCCGTTCTGGTTCAGCCGCGCGATCGCCTCGATCGATCCGGGAATCGGGCGCCACTCCGCCGGCGACTTGATGTACTGGTCGCTGTCGTAGTTGATGACGCCGTCGCGGTCGAGGATGGCGAGCTTCATGGCGTCAGGAAGCCAGCTTCGAGATGTCCGCCACCCGGTTCATCTCGAATTCCAGCTCGTAGAGGAGGTTCAGGCGCTTGCGTCGCACCGCGGCGTCCTCGGTCATCACCATCGACTTCTCGAAGAACGCGTCCACCGGCGCCTTGAGGACGGCGAAGCTCTTCAGGTAGTCGGTGTAGTTGCCCTTCTCGAACTGCGGCAGCGCCTTCGACGAGGCGTGGCGCAGCGCGTGGTACAGGTCGCGGTCCGGCTGCTCCGGGAAATTGTCGCCTTCGACGAGGCCGGGCCTTTCGCCCTTCTGGTGCGCCTGCTTGAGGATGTTGACGATGCGCTTGTTCGCGGCGGCGAGGCTCGCGGATTCGGGAAGCGCGGCGAATTCGCGCACCGCCTCCAGCTTCTTCGGCAGCAGATCGAGGCGATCGGGCTTCGATTCGAGGCTGTCGACCTCCATCACCGCGGCGACCTGGTTCGCCGTGTAGCCCCTCTCGCGCATGAGGTTCGCCGCGCGATCGCGCACGAACGCCCGCACCAGGCCGACCAGCGGCTCCATCTCCTCTTGAGGAACGCGCAGGACTTCGGCCGCTTTCTTGAGCAAGGGCGTCAGCTCCATGCCGAGCGCAGGCTGCGTCTCCATGAGAATGCGCACGACACCGAGCGCCGCGCGCCGCAACGCGAACGGATCCTTGTCCCCGGTGGGCACCATGCCGATCGAGAACATGCCCAGCAACGCGTCGAGGCGATCGGCGAGCGCCACCGCGATGCTCGCGTCACCCATCGGCAAGGCGTCCCCGGAGAACCGCGGCCAGTAGTGCTGCTCGATGGCGCGCGCGACGGAGGGCTGCTCTCCATCGGCCTCCGCGTAGTAGCGGCCGATCGTGCCCTGCAGCTCCGGGAACTCGCCGACCATCAGCGTCACGAGGTCGGCCTTCGCGAGGTGCGCCGCGCGCGCCGCCCATTCCTTCCCGCCCTTGCCGCGCGGCAGGCTTTCCTGGATCGCCTGCGAGAGCTTCACCAGGCGCTCGACGCGCTCGAGCTGCGTGCCCAGCTTGTTGTGATAGACGATCGCGCCAAGCTGCGGGACGCGATCGGCGAGCTTCGTCCTCTTGTCCGTCTCGAAGAAGAATCGCGCGTCGGCCAGGCGCGGCCGGATCACGCGCTCGTTGCCGCGCACGACGTTGCCGGGATCGTCGAGGGCGAGGTTGGACACGATGAGGAACCTCGGCAGCAGCTTTCCATCGGGCGACTTGAGGGCGAAGTACTTCTGGTTCTGCTGCATCGTGAGGATGAGGCACTCCTGCGGCACCGAGAGGAACTCCGCGTCGAAGGCACCGGTGTAGACGGCCGGCCACTCGACCAGCGCCGTCACCTCGTCCACGAGGACCTCGGGCGGCTCGAAGCGCGTCGTGTGCGCGGCGCTCGCGCTGGTGAGCTGCTCCACGATGCGGGCGCGGCGCTTGTCGAAGTCGGCGATGACGCGCCCCTCCTCCTCGAGCGCTCGCTCGTAGCCGTCGGCCGAAGGGATGGCGAGCTCGCGCCGCCCCTGGAAGCGGTGTCCCTGGGTGCGATTGCCGGCCTCCAGGCCGAGCGCCTTCACCGGCACCACCGCCGACCCGTGCAGCGCGACCAGGCCGTGCACGGGGCGAACGAACTGCACCGTCGTCTCGCCGTCGGCGAGCTGGTAGCTCATCACCTTGGCAATCGGCAGGCCGGCGATGGCCTCGTCGAGCACGGCCTGCAGCGCCTGCGCGAGCGGCATCGCCGGCGTGGTCGCTTTCGCGAACAGCATTTCCGCCTTGCCGTGGCCCCGGCGGACGAGCTTGGCCGGATCGATCCCCGAGAGCCCCGCGGCCTCGAGCTTCTTCGCAAGCGCCGGCGTGGGATTGCCCGACGCGTCGAGCGCCACCGTGACCGGCATCAGCTTCACTTCGACGTCGCGCGTCTCGGTATCCGGCTTCACTTCCGTGATCGAGACGGCGAGACGGCGCGGCGTTGCGAACGAGCGCGCGTGGCTCGAGGCCGAAGTGAGGTCGCGCTTCGCGAGGCCCTTCTGCAGCCCCTCGGCGAAAGCATCGCCCAGGCGCTTCAGCGCCTTCGGCGGCAGCTCCTCGCAGAGAAGCTCGACGAGAAGGGTCGCGTTCATGCCGCCTTCTTCGCAAGCATCGGGAAGCCCAGCCGCTCGCGCGACTCGTAGTAGCTCTTTGCGACCTCGCGGGCAAGTGCTGCGATCCGCTTGATGTATGTGGTGCGTTCGGTCACCGAGATCGCGCCGCGCGCATCGAGGAGGTTGAACGTGTGCGCGGCCTTCAGCACCTGCTCATAGGCGGGCAGCGCGAGTTGCGCCTCCATGAGACGCTTCGCCGTGGACTCGAAATCCGCGAAATGTCGAAACAGCGTCGCGGCATCGGACTTCTCGAAGTTGTAGGTGGACTGCTCGACCTCGTTCTGGTGGAAGACGTCGCGGTAGGTGAGCTGCTGGGTCCTGCCGGAAGGATCCTTCCACTCGGTCCACACCAGGTCGAACACGTTCTCGACTCCCTGCAGGTACATCGCCAGGCGCTCGAGCCCATAGGTGATCTCGCCGGTGATCGGCTTGCAGTCGAGGCCGCCCACCTGCTGGAAGTAGGTGAACTGCGTGACCTCCATGCCGTTCATCCACACTTCCCAGCCCAGGCCCCACGCGCCGAGCGTGGGATTCTCCCAGTCGTCCTCGACGAAGCGCACATCGTTCTTCGAAAGGTCGAAGCCGATCGCTTCCAGCGAGCCCAGGTAGAGGTCGAGGATATCCGGCGGCGAGGGCTTCAGGACCACTTGAAACTGGTAGTAGTGCTGCATGCGGTTCGGGTTGTCGCCGTAGCGCCCGTCCTTGGGCCGGCGCGAGGGCTGCACATAGGCCGCGCGCCACGGCTCCGGGCCCAGGGCGCGCAGGAAGGTCGCGGTGTGCGAGGTGCCCGCGCCGACTTCCATGTCATAGGGCTGGAGGATGGCGCAGCCCTTCTGGTCCCAGTAGTCCTGGAGCGTCAGGACCAGCTGCTGGAAGGTCGACATCGCGCGTGGGGATCTTGCCAAAGAGACGATTTTAACAGCCCCTCACCGGCGACGGATGCCGAAGGCGAAGAGCGCCGCGGCGAAGACCCATGCCGCGACGTTGCCCCAGCGCGCATAGGGCGTCATGCCCTTCATCGGCGTGACCGAAGCGATGAGCGTGCCCCTGGTGAATCCCGCGAGGCGAGCGACGACGCGCCCCTTCTCGTCGATGGCGGCCGTGGCGCCCGTGTTGGTGGCGCGCACCATCCAGCGCCCGGTCTCCAGCGCGCGCGTCTGCGAGGCCTGCAGGTGCTGCTCGGGGGCGAGCGAATCGCCGAACCATGCCATGTTGCTCACGTTGAGGAGCACCTGGGCGGCGGGGAGGAAGTCGATCATCTCCTCGCCGAAGAGATCCTCGTAGCAGACCGCGACCGCGAAGCGCGTGCCGCCGGCCTCGATGGGCGGCTGGCGCGCGGCGCCGCGCGCCATGTCCCCCAGGGGGATCTTGAGGAACGCATAGACCCACTTGAAGCCGATCGGGATGAACTCGCCGAACACGACCAGGTGGCGCTTGCGGTAGGACGCGGGCCCGCTGCCGCCGAGACGCACCACGCTGTTGTAGTAGTCGTCCCGCGGACCCGTGGCATCGCGCTCCACCGTGCCGAGGAGGATCTCCTTGCCGGTACGCTTCACGTGCTCGAGAAGGCTCTCGACGTAGTCGGGCGGAAGCTGGTCGAAGAACGCGGGGAGCGCCGTCTCGGGCAGCACCACCACCTTCGCGTTCGCTTCGAAGATCATGCGGCGATAATCGAGGAGCGTCTGCATGCGCGTCTCCTCCCGCCACTTGAGCTGCTGCGGGACGTTTCCCTGCAACAGGGCGACGGCGATGGGCGCGCCCGCGGGCCCGGTCCACGCGACCTGGCGCAGCGCGGCGCCGGCGGCGAAGATCGCGACGATGGCCACCATCAGCGCCCATCGCGCGCGCGACACGGCGTGGCTTCTCGTAAGTCCCACGAGGAGGGCCGCGACGCCGGCCACCCCGAGCGTGACGCCATAGGCGCCCACGACCGGCACGAATCCCGCGAGCGGGCTGGAAGGCACCTGCGAGGCGCCGATCGTATTCCACGGGAAGCCGGTGAAGATCCAGCCGCGCAGCCATTCGCCCGCCATGAACGCGGCGGGGGCGATCGCCAGGCGCGCGGCGTCGCTGTCGCGGCCGAAGCGCACCGTGATCCACCCGGCGAGCGCGGGCGCGAGCGCGAGGAAGGCGCAGAAGAGGAAGGTGGCGGCGGCCGCGAGCGCCGCGGGCATCGCGCCATAGACGTGCAGGCTCACGTACACCCACGACACGCCGGCCACGAAGAACCCGAGCCCGAACGCGTAGCCGGACAATGCCGCCTGGCGCGCCGTGGCGCTTCGCTCCCACACGGCGAAGAGGAGCGCCAGCGAGAAGATCGGAATCGGCCACGCGTCGAAGGGAGCGAAGCCGAGCACGCAGAGCGCGCCGCCCGCCGCGGGTGCCAGCAATCCGCGCGCAACGATCCGCAACGCCGGCAGCTTCGCCGGCGCGAGCCCCGCGGGGGTCACTGCGGCTCCTTCTGCTTGGGCCGCTCTACGAGGAGGGAATGGACCTTGCGGCTGTCGGCGCGCAGGACCTGGAAGGTGAAGCCGTCGATCACCATGGTCTCGCCGCGCTTGGGCAGGCGCCCGAAGCGGCCCACCACCATGCCGCCCACCGTGTCGTAGTCCTCGTCGGAGAAGGTGCTGTTGAAGTGGTTGTTGAAGTCGCCGATCTCGGTCACCGCCTTCACGCGGTAGCGCCCGCTCTTGTCCACCAGGATGTTGTCCTCGGTCTCGTCGAAGTCGTACTCGTCCTCGATGTCGCCGACGATCTGCTCGATCACGTCCTCGATGGTGATGAGGCCCGACACGCCGCCGTATTCGTCGACGACGATCGCGATGTGGTTCCTGTTGGCGCGGAATTCCTTGAGCAGCACGTTCAGGCGCTTGGCCTCGGGCACGAACACCGCCGGGCGCAGCATCTCGCGCACGTTGAACTCGCTCTCGGCGTAGAAGCGCAGCAGATCCTTGGCGAGGAGGATGCCGATCACGTTGTCGCGGTTGTCCTCGAACACCGGGAAGCGCGAGTGCGAGGTCTCGATCACGAACGGGATGAACTTGTCGGGGCTGTCGGCCACGTCGAGCATGTCCATCTGCGAGCGCGGGATCATCACGTCGCGCACCTGCGTCTCGGAGACCTGCAGCACGCCCTCGATCATGGAGAGCGCCTCGGCGTCGAGGAGGCGGCGCTCGAACGCCGAGTGCAGGAGCTGGACCAGCTGCTCGCGGTCCTCGGGCTCGCGCAGCAGGATCGAGGAAAGGCGCTCGAGGAGACTCGGCTTGGGAGGTTCGTTCACTCTGCGGAAGGGGGATGCGACGCCGATACTCTAATACGGATCGGGAAATCCCAGCTTTTCGAGGAGGCGGCGCTCGTGGCGCTCCATGCGCTTGGCGTCGGCGCCGCGCTCGTGGTCGAAGCCCTGCAGGTGGAGCATCCCGTGCACCAGGAGGTGCGCATGGTGCGCGGCGATGTCCTTCTGCTGCTCCCTCGCTTCGCGCGCCACTACCGGCGCGCAGACCACGATGTCGCCGGCGAGCGGGCGGTCCGCGTAGACGAAGGTGAGCACGTTGGTCGCGTAGTTCTTGCCGCGGAACTCGCGATTGAGGCGTCGGCCCTCGGCCTCGCCGACATAGCGAATGGTGACCGAAGCCCTGCGCGCAAGGGCGACCCCGGCCCACTTCCTCAACGCTGCATCGGCCGGGATATGGGAGGCCCGCGATGCGCGCTGGATGGTGATCACTTCTTCGCTTTTTCCCGACGGTCGTAGGCGTCGACGATCGCCTGCACCAGCGGGTGGCGCACCACGTCCTCGCTGCGGAACTCGGTGACCGCGATGCCGCGCACGCCGTCGAGCACGACGCGCGCGTCGTTCAGGCCCGAGGCCTGGCCCTTGGCGAGGTCGGTCTGCGTGACGTCGCCGGTCACCACCGCCTTCGAGCCGAAGCCGATGCGGGTCAGGAACATCTTCATCTGCTCGGGCGTGGTGTTCTGCGCCTCGTCGAGGATCACGAAGGAGTGGTTCAGCGTGCGCCCGCGCATGAAGGCGAGAGGGGCGATCTCGATGGCGCCGCGCTCGAAGGCGCGGTTCACCTTGTCGTAGCCCATCAGGTCGTAGAGCGCGTCGTAGAGCGGGCGCAGGTACGGATCGACCTTGGCGGCGAGGTCGCCGGGAAGGAAGCCCAGCTTCTCGCCCGCCTCCACCGCGGGACGCGTGAGGACGATGCGCTTCACCGCATCGCGCTCGAGGGCATCCACCGCCGCCGCCACCGCGAGGAAGGTCTTGCCGGTACCCGCGGGACCCACGCAGAACGTGATGTCGAAGTTGCGCATCTGCTGCAGGTACTGCGCCTGGCGCGGCGTGCGCGCGGTGAGCTCGGCGCGCCGCGGGATCATGAGGGCGGGGGCCTCCGCATCCGTGGGCTTGCGCGGATGGGCGATCTCGACCAGGCCCAGCTGGATGTCCTCGACGGTGAGCTCGCGCGCCGACTGGTCGTAGAAGCGGCGCAGCGCCTGCGCCGCCTGCGAGGCCTTGTCGCGTGCGCCCGACACCGTGAAGCGCTCGCCGCGGCGGGAGATCGCCACGTCGAGCGCGTTCTCGATCTGGCGCAGGTTCGCGTCCACCGGGCCGCAGAGCGCGGCGAGCCGCACGTTGTCGACCGGCTTGAAGACGACCTCCTCGGCGATCGCCCGGCGGGGCGGGGTCAACGCGCCCCCATCAGCTCATGCGCTGCATCGGCGCGCGCAACGCTTCCTCGAGTGTGTTGAGGCTGTCGGCGACATGGGCGCGCGCTTCCTTCGAAAGCCCGGGGCGCGAATGTGCCGCCTTCAGGCTCGCGATCAGAGCGCGCGCATTCTCGCGTTGCAACGCGCGTGCGTCCGCGGGCGCCGCGGCGCTCCCACGCGTGAGCATCGCCGTGATGCGCTTCACGTGCTCGCGCTGCAGGTTGCGGCGCATGAGGGTGATGTCGCCGCCGCCCTTGAGGTCGCTCCAGATCGCGCCTTGCAGCGTGTCGTAGAGATCCGCGAGCGACAGCGCCTTCCTCGCGTCGCCGGTCTTCAGGCTCGAATCGAGGAGGCGCGCCGCCACCGCGTCGCTCATCAGGCGATCGAGGGTCTTGGTCTGCACCTCGAGTACGCGCGAGGCGAGAGTGAAGTTGGCGCGCTCGCCGGCGCCGGACTCGAACGGATCGGCCGCGACGCGCGTGAGGAACTCCGGCTTGAAGCGGAAGCTGTCGGGCTGGAAGAGGCCTTCGGTCACGAGCTTGAGCGCCTCGCGCTGGCGCGCCGGCTCCACCGGCGTGAAGGACGCGCGCGTGCTGCCCGCATAGTCGCGCACGTAGACCACGCCGCCCACGTACTTGGTCGCGACTTGCGCGGCGAGCGCGTACTGCGTGAATCCGGAGACCACGTTGCGGTAGAGCACCTCGCGGCTGTCGTCGGGGCCGAGCTTGCGCGCCTGCCAGCGATCCCACAGCTCGCGCGAGAGCTGCATGCGCCGCCGCGCGAAGCCGAGCGGGTCGCTTCCCAGGTCGCGCTGGTTCACCTGCGGGTCCATGCCGTCGGCCTGCGTCTCGTCGTCGGTCGCGAAGGCGAGCAGCGGATCGCTGCTGCGCGCGGCGACCTTGGCGAGCTCCTCCTTCTCGTGGCCCGGCGCGATCGGCTTGTAGGCGTACTCGATCGCCCAGTAGTCATAGGGCCCCAGGGTGCTCATCACGTACTCGCCCTGCTTTTCCTTGTCGAGCGCGATGTTCCACGCGTTGTAGTCCATCACCGAGCCGCCCAGGCCGTTCTTGCGGGTGAACTCCGGATCGGCGAGCTGCTTCTCCGTGTAGATCGTGGAAGCGCGGAAGTTGTGGCGCAGCCCCAGCGTGTGTCCCACCTCGTGGGTGATCACGTCCTTCAGCGTGGCCTTCACGATCGCCTCGGCCTCGGGGCCGTTGGGATCGATCTCGCCGCGCGCTTCCATGAGGCCGACCGCGAACGAGGCTTCCTGCAGCGCCTCGTTGCCGTACATGCACAGCATGTCGTCCTGCCCCGGGATGCCGGTGGGCATGGGGCGCGGGAACTGCTCGCCGGAAAGCCTGCGCGGCAGGCGCGTCCAGCCCTGCGAGACGCCGATGTCCGCGTCGAGGATTTCGCCGGTGCGCGGATCGACGCGCGAGGGGCCGATGGCGAGCGCGCCGTCGCTCGTGTCGAGGTACCAGCGCACCGACGCATGGCGCAGGTCCGCGGTGTCGAAATCGGCGTTCTCGGGCTGCATCTCGACGTGGATCGCGTCCTTGAAGCCGATGCGCTCGAAGGCCTTGTTCCATTCGAGGATGCCGGCCTTCACCGTGTCGCGGTATTCGAGCGGGACGTTACGGTCCATCCAGAACACGATCGGCTGCCTGGGCTCCGAGAGCTCGGCGGAAGGATCCTTCTTCTCGAGGCGCCAGCGGTTCACGAAATACTGGCGCGGGAAGGGCGCCGCGTCGTTGGTGTATTCGTGGTGGCGCGTGGCGAAGTGCCCGATGCGCGGATCGGCCTGGCGCGTGGCCATCGGCTCTTCGGGGAGCTTGGCGAGGCTGTAGTGGTAGCCGAGGAACATGCTGCGCACATCTTCCAGCGTGCCGGGCAGGGGCACAGGCGGCGACGCGGGATTCACCGTCTGCGGCGGCGCGGGCACCTTCGGGATGGCGAAATGCGCGGATACCTGGAAGGTCGCCATGTCGTCGGTGGCGCGCACCTTGTTGAAGCTCGAGTTGCGCTGGTCGAACGCATAGGGCGCGCGATACGTGGTTTCGAGCACGGTCGAATCGCCGGCGATGTCGGCGAGGAAAAGCCCGTTGGCCTCGATCAGCACCGACTTGCGATCGGGGTGCGGCTGGCTCGCGACGTTCGCCGATCCGAGAAGGCTGTCGGTGAAGCTCTGCTGCGCGGCGAGCGCGAGGGGCGTGCCCTCCTTCGCCTGGTAGCGCTGGTTCTTGGCGATCATCTGCACCAGCGGGCCGATCTTGTGGAACTCCACGATGAAGCCGCGCACCATGAACGGGAACACGAACCCTTCGCCCAGGCCGCGCGTGCGGTTCACCGAAAGGTAATAGGGCTTGTCGAGCTGCTCGGGCTTCAACTCGATCCACACCTTCTCGTCCTTCTCGTAGAGCGTGAAGTAGCCGGAGATCTCCTTCGCGTCCTTGATCACGTCCTTGAAGGGGCGCGGCTGCGGGATGGGCGGCGTGGTCTGCGGCGTGCCCGGGAGCGTGGTCGGCACCGTGGCCGTGGTGGCGGTGGGCGGCGAGGATTGCGGCGCGGGCGCGGGCGGGGTGGGCCCCGGACCCGGCGGCGTGGGCGCGGGGCCGGGAGTGGGGCCGGGCGGCGTGGGCGGCGTGGGCTGCGCCGAGGTGAAGCCGCTCGAAACGAAGATCATCGCGACCGCCGAGGCCAGGACCGCTTTGCGCATTGCTGCTTTCATGGATGCTCCTGAAGTGCGGGGGCGAGCCCGCGTATGTCCGAAGTGATGGCACGGCCGCGAAGGCTGTGCGGATGGGCGAACGTGATCTCGAGGTCCACGAACTCGCCGATGAGCCGGGTGTGCCCGGCGAAGTTGACGACGCGATTGTTGTCGGTGCGCCCGGCGAGCTCGCCGGCGTCCTTCCTTGAAACGCCCTCCACCAGTACGCGTTGACGCGTGCCGACCATGGCGCGGGAATATTCCTCGGAGAGCTCCTGGATGCGCTTCTGTAGCCGCTGCAGGCGCGCGAGCTTCACTGCGCGCGGCGTCGCGTCGGCAAGATTGGCCGCCGGCGTGCCGGGGCGCGGGCTGTAGATGAAGCTGAACGCGCCGTCGAAGCGCACGTCCTCGACCAGCTTCAGGGTTTGCTCGAAATCCTCGTCCGTCTCGCCGGGAAAGCCGACGATGAAATCGCTCGAGATCGAGATGGCGGGGCGCGCGGCGCGCAGCCGCCGGATGATGGAGCGGTACTCCATCGCGGTGTAGTTGCGCTTCATCGCCGCGAGGATGCGGTCCGAGCCCGACTGCACCGGCAGGTGCACCTGCGAGACCAGCGTGGGGAGCTTCGGATACGCGTCGATCAGGCGCTGCGTGAACTCCAGCGGATGGGACGTGGTGTAGCGGATGCGCTCGAGGCGCGCGACCTTCGCCACCTGCGCGAGGAGGAGCGCGAAATCGGCGGCCTCGCCGTCGGCAAGCTCGCCCCGGTAGGCGTTCACGTTCTGCCCGAGGAGCGTCACCTCCTTCACGCCGGACGAGGCGAGATGGCGCACCTCCGCGAGCACGTCGGCCAAGGGCCGCGAGACCTCTTCGCCGCGCGTATAGGGAACCACGCAGAAGCTGCAGTACTTGCTGCAGCCTTCCATGATGGAGACGAATGCCGAGGCGCCTTCGACGCGCGCCGGCGGCAGATGGTCGAACTTCTCGATCTCGGGAAAGGAGATGTCCACCTGCGGCTTTCCCGTTTCCCGGCGCCGCGCCAGCAACTCGGGCAGGCGGTGCAGCGTCTGCGGGCCGAACACCAGGTCCACGTACGGGGCGCGCTTCACGATGTCGGCGCCCTCCTGGCTCGCGACGCACCCGCCCACCCCGATGAGGACGCCGGGGCGCGCCCGCTTGAATTCGCGCACGCGCCCCAGGTCCGCGAACACCTTCTCCTGCGCCTTCTCGCGCACCGAGCAGGTATTGAACAGGATGAGGTCGGCCTCGGCGGGATCGCCGGTCTTCTCGTAGCCTTCGGAGGCGGCGAGCACGTCGGCCATCTTGGCCGAGTCGTACTCGTTCATCTGGCACCCAAAAGTGCGGATGAAGACCTTCTTCGGTGGGGTCATGCGGGTCCTGGGGGCGGAGGTGAATCCGGGCAGGGTGGAATGGAAGGTGAAATCTTACCTCGAATGATGCGGCGCGACGTGTCCATATGTTGCAGCGGTAAGGGGCCGTGAAAATCTGAGAAAATCGGGGCTTCCCCCATCAGGACCCCACCCATGAAGCGACTCGTAGCCGCGGCCGCCCTTCTCGTTGCCGCGTTCATCTCCGCGGCCGCGGATCTCCCGCCGCGCGTCCAGGCGCCCACCGACACCGCGACCTTCCGCCGCTTCACGCTCGACAACGGCCTGCGCGTGCTGCTGGTCTCCGACCCCAAGTTCAACAAGTCCGGCGCATCTCTGGTGGTCAACACCGGGCAGATCGACGATCCGCGCGACACCGAAGGCCTCGCCCACTTCCTCGAGCACATGCTCTTCCTCGGCACCGAGAAGTATCCCGAGGTGACCGAGTACGGCAACTACATCAAGTCCAACGGCGGATACAACAACGCCTACACCTCCACCGACCACACCAACTTCCAGTTCGAGGTGCGCCATGCGGCGTTCGAGGGCGCGCTCGACCGCTTCTCGCAGTTCTTCATCGCGCCCAAGTTCAATCCCGACTTCGTCGGCCGCGAAGTGAATGCGGTGCACAACGAAGCGATGCGGCACGTGCAGAACGACTTCCGGCGCCTTCTCAATGTGACGCGCGAGCTTTACGATCCGGCGAGCGGCGAGAGCAAGTTCTCGACCGGCAACAAGGACACGCTCGCGGGCGCCAACCCGGCCGCGGTGCGCGCGTTCTACGAAAGCCACTACAGCGCCGACCACATGGCGCTCGCGCTCGCCGGGCGCGCGTCGCTCGACGAGCTCGAGAAGCTCGCGCGCGCGGACTTCTCCGCCGTGCCGCGGCGCCCGATCCCCGCGGTGACGCGCGAAGCGAAGTTCCTGCCGAGGAAGGCGGCGTTGCGCATGGCCTACGTCGAGCCGGTGAAGGAAGTGCGCCAGATCCTGCTCGAGTTCGCGATCCCGCCCACGCG
>WNFM01247208.1_pt1 | contig 44343 bp, 54 predicted proteins | sample 5400271 | NCBI WGS metagenome assembly WNFM01 (sample SAMN13153352, study PRJNA577476) | soil metagenome | isolation source: 60 cm saprolite on Douglas fir-dominated hillslope | place: USA:California | collected 2013-09-17
GGGAGGCACGTTGCGTTCTAACAACGCGTTGGAGCGGACCGTGAGGCATTGTGGGCCGCGTCTTTCCGCGGCACAGGCATCGTGGCCGGCCGCTCAACTCCATCGTTAGACGTCATTCGACCGTGACCAAGCGAAAGCTACCTCAATCGAAAGGCGAGGTTGACGCCCTCAAAGACACTTTCCTTGAAGGCTTGCGAGGAGAATCTGACCGAGGTTGCGTGTTGGTTGCGGTCGCCTTCTTAGATGAAAGTCTGGAGGTCTTGCTTCGCGCAAAAATGCTCACTAAGCCCGAGGACTCGAAGCGCGTTGACTCGTTATTCGCTGTCCTCGCACCACTACATCCGTTTTGGGCGAAAGTGCAATTGACGCGTGCGCTTGGGTTCTTGGAAGAGTGGGAGTACAAAGACCTCGAAAGAATTCGTGTGCTGAGAAACAAAGTCGCGCACACCTATGAAGACGCCTCGTTTGCTGATCCAAAGGTGATTGAGTTGGCGAACCAACTCGAGGCGGCTCAGCGCTATCTAAAGAAGGCAGAGAGCCGGCGCACCGCCCTGAAAACGGCGACGGGCTCGCCGTCTGAACCTGGCCAGCTCGAAAGGGTGCGAAAGTCCCGCTATCTGTTTACTTTGGCGGCGTCGAACCTTGCCGGCCGGATTCACGGTGCGGCAGAAACGTTCCGGAACGAGGAGAAGGAATGACGTCTAACAACGCGTTCGAGCGGACCGTGGGGCATAGTGGGCCGCGTCTTTCCGCGGTACGGGCATCGTGGCCGGCCGCTCAACTCGGTCGTTAGATTGCACCCAACGGCGATGTCTCACACCTGCCCCAAGTGTTCAGCACCCGTGACCTATCAACCCAGCACATCCCAATTCTTGGTGGCGTGGTTTATTGGCGATCTTTCGGGAACTGTCATCACGCTATTGGTCTTCGGGGCCTTTGCGTGCGTGGGAGCCGACCGATCCGACGTCGCGATGGTTTTGGGCGCTGTCGCGTCACCAATCATCTTCTTCAAGCTCTGGCGTCGGAGCGCGCGCGAGCAACGTAGTCGCGGCATCTTCCACTGTTCGACTTGTGGCTACCAACACCACGCGGAAGGGGAAGCGGGTGCAATCTAACAACGCGTTCGAGCGGACCGTGAGGCATGGTGGCCGCACCGTGCGCGCGTTTGCAGTTTGTGCGCGGGCCGGTGCGCAATGGCGGTCGCGCGCGGCCGCTCAACTTGATCGTTAGAGCGCATGTCGAGCAAGGACCGAGAAGCTATGGACGCCGCGCTCAAAGAGCTCGTTATTCCCGTTTTGCGCGCAAACGGCTTCAAGGGCAGTCTCCCGCATTTCAGGCGGGTGACGCCCCAAGCAATAGACCTACTCACGTTTCAATTCGACAAATGGGGCGGCGGCTTTGTCGTCGAGATATCGAAGTGTTCCCCCGGCGGGTACACGATGCACTGGGGCGAACACATCGCCCCGAGCAAAGTTACCGCCCATCACCTACATCCCGATCAACGGAAACGGATCCAACCTCGCGAAGGTAGCGGCACCGACTCGTGGTTCCGCTTCGATGGTTGGATCCCGACGTCAACGTCACGGGCGAAGCGCGCAGCAAGCCAGTTTCTCGAATGTCTGCCGCAAGCTGAAGCGTGGTGGCAACATGCGCCCTAACAACGCGTTGGAGCGGACCGTGAGGCATCGTGGGCCGCGTCTGTCCGCGGCACGGTCATCGTGGCCGGCCGCTCAACTCGATCGTTAGACAGCCGCCCGAGGCCGCATATGAAATGGGAGCCACTATCGATCTTTATCCGGCTTTGCTGTGCGCTTCTCGCCTTGTTTTTCATCCTTGGCGGCGCGGTCATGTATCGGATGTTTTCTGAAACGAACCATCTCATGGAATTTCTGCCCGTCCTGGTCGGCGCCTTTGGGATGGGCGGAGTGTTTGGAGCCGCGGCGGTCTATGGCCGCTCGCCCAATCTCCGCGAGATTTCGAGGGTGAGCGAACGTGATCTGTAGCGGCGCCTGTCTAACAATGCGTTGGAGCGGACCGTGAGGCATAGTGGGCCGCGTCTATCCGCGGCACGGTCATCGTGGCCGGCCGCTCAACTTAATCGTTAGATGGCAGCCGAAGAATTAACCGGTCGAGGTGTTTGGTCCATCATCCTCGGAGTCGTCTTGATAATTGCGTCGATTTCGAGCATCTTCGACCAAGCCTTTTGCGAACGGGGATGTGGCTGGATGAGCCGCCCCTTTTTCGACTTAGCCTATTCGATGTTTGGCCATTGGGGCACGGGCGCACTCACCCTAATCGGCGGTGCACTCTGCATTTTCGGAGGTATGAAAGATACGCGCCCGTCCGAATCGAACATACGTAGTGCCTCCGATAGAGATGCCATCTAACAACGCGTTGGAGCGGACCGTGAGCCACTGTGGGCCGCGTCTCGCGCGGCAAAGCGGTCGGCGTGCGGCCGCTCAACTCGGTCGTTAGGCAGCACCGCGCGGGAGGGTGTGTGAAGATTGTCGAGAGAATTGAGTCCTACGTCATCTATGCTCTGATAGGGATGCTCTTGCTTTCGGTCGTCCTCGGTACGATTCAGCTGGGGCGCGCTTTGGTCGACATGGTTGTTCAACCCCCGTTCCTCCTCATAGAGCCTGCAGCCCTGTTCCAATCGTTCGGGCTATTTCTCATAATTCTGATCGGCCTCGAATTGCTCAAACTCTTGAAGCTGCACATCCTTCATCACAACCTTCGTCCGGAGATCGTGATCGAGGTGGCAATCATCGCCCTTTGCAACAAGGTCGTGACGCTTGATCTGAAGACGTTGAATCCGGACACTACGATCGGACTCGCTGGCCTGCTACTTGCACTCTCAATCGGGTACTACGTATTCACAAAGACGCCGAAGGGTGATGCCTAACAACGCGTTGGAGCGGACCGTGAGGCACCGTGCCCGCACCGTGCGCGCCGTTGCACTGTGTGCGCGGGCCGGTGCGCAAAGGCGGCGGTGTACGGCCGCTCAACTCGATCGTTAGCTGGCATGAATAGCATCGTGGCCGCTCTGCCCTTTCGTCAACGGCTGTGGTTCGCTTGGGCCGTTCCAGTTGTGGCATTTTGGGTGTTCTTGTTCGTCGCAACGAGAAGCGCCGACCCAATGGCATTTCCCATCACCTTCGCCGCAGCAGTCCTCGTGCCCCTTGCAAACGGCTGGTCGCTCGTCCCACAATTTCGAACAAAGGTCATCGCCACACTCGCGGGCTTCGTCGTGCCAGTCGTGGCGGCGGTGGCGTGGCTTTGGCGCTGAGGAGAGTCATGCCAGCTAACAACGCGTTGGAGCGGACCGTGGGGCACAGCGGGCCGCGTCCTGGCCGCGGCACAGGCATCATGGCCGGCCGCTCAACTCGATCGTTAGAGGGCAGCACACGAGAATCGAGACACCGCCTCAATGTGGACAGCTCCCGGCTCATTGTTATGGCTGCCGACCGCGGTGAACGCGTTCATCGCCGCGGAAATCTTTCAGATCTTCTGGGAGCGATACGGCCCGCGGGGCCACTTGAGTGCCGGCACCGCTCAGGCCGAACTCGATCCGTTCATGCACATCATCCTAATCAGCGGCCCCATTTCACTTATGCTTCTCGTGGGTTGGGCCATTGTCGCCGTAGTGCAAATGAAGGTGCCTCCATCTGGTGACTCACCGAAGGACCGCGGTGCCAGGGCTCTCTTGCTCGCGAATGTTCTAGCACCTATAGCTCTATGGTTCGCACTTCGGTTAACGTGAGTGGCATGTTGCCCTCTAACAACGCGTTCGAGCGGACCGTGAGGCATCGTGGCCGCACCGTGCGCGCCGTGGCACTGTGTGCGCGGGCCGGTGCGCAGAGGCGGCGCTGTGCGGCCGCTCAACTTGATCGTTAGGCATCACCATGCGCAATAGAGGCCTTTGATGATTGCTCGGCATTGGCGCGGTTTGATCAAATCAGATCGTGCGGCCGACTACGAGGAACATCTTCGCAGCGAAACGTTCCCGGCGCTCGAGAGGATTCACGGCTTCCTCGGCGCCGACATACTCAAACGCGCTGTCGAAAATGGCATAGAGTTTCTCGTTATCACGCGGTGGAAGTCGATCGAATCAATCGAGCAGTTTGCCGGCGCTGATTCTGAGGCGGCCGTTGTTCCACCGAAGGCGCAAGCGATGATGATCGATTACGATCGGCGTGCGCGGCATTACGAGCTCGCCGAATTCAAAGGCAGGTGATGCCTAACAACGCGTTGGAGCGGACCGTGAGGCGTAGTGGCCCTTTCCGCGGCACGGGCATCGTGGCCGGCCGCTCAACTTGATCGTTAGGCGTCACTCGAATGTCCGCAGTCTCACCAAGCAGCGATACATTGACGGTCATCAACGTGTTTACCGTCGCTCCAGAGAACCAGGCGCGGCTCATCGATCTGCTTACGCGCGCGACTGAGTCCACTGTTCGCTACGTTCCCGGCTTCATCTCCGCAGCACTGCACCAAAGCCTGGACGGAGCGAAAGTGACCATGTACGCCCAGTGAACGGATGAAGGACGCCCTATCTGGAAGCCGCAAGGCAAGCGCTAAAGGAGGCCAAAGATGCCTAACAATGCGTTCGAGCGGACCGCGAGGCATGGTGGGTCAACGAGAGGTCGCTGGCCAGAAATGAGAAGGAGGCGCCGCGCGCCTCCCCACTATGAATATATACAACACTGGGGGGCTTGCGGCAAGACCCTGCGCGTAATTTAGCATCGCCGGTCTTTCGAAAATGGCAGGAAAAACCGGAGCGACGCGATGACTGATTCGCAAACGTACTACCACGGGACAAAGGCCGACCTGAGGGTGGGTGACCTGATCGAAGCGGGCTACGCCTCCAACTATGGCAAAAGGAAAGAGGCGGCTTTCGTCTACCTGTCCGCCACGCTGGATGCGGCGATCTGGGGAGCCGAGCTGGCCGTAGGCGCAGGGCATGGCAGGATCTACATCGTGGAACCCACAGGATCCATTGAAGACGATCCAAACCTGACGAACAAGAGATTTCCCGGGAATCCCACAAAGTCATACCGTTCCCGAGACGCATTTCGCGTCATCGGCGAGGTTACGGATTGGAAGGGTCACTCCCAAGAGCGGCTCAAGGAAATGCACGATCACCTCGAGAGCCTCAAGCAACGTGGTGTCGAGGCAATTGAAGAATGAGCACGGGGCGCCTGGCGGTATCATTGGCGTGACACCTTGGGGACCCGCGATGAATGAAGAAGCCCTGCCTTCCCTGAAGCGATTGCTTGCCAACGGGCCTCTGACCGCCGTGCCCAAGCGGCCATCGGACCAGCAGTTGCTGGTGACTTTGGCGGCGGCGCAATTCGAGCCGCAGAAGAGTTACCGCGAGGCCGAGGTGAACGAAACCCTCAAGGCCTGGATCGCTACGTTTTGCGAGCCGTATGGAATCGACCATGTAACGCTTCGCCGGCTATTGGTCGACTCGCGGCTGCTGTCGCGGACGACTTCCGGATCGACCTACCGAGTCAATCGGGAGCGGCTCGCCGAAACGCAAGCCGTTGCGTCAATCCAACCTGCGGAGGTGTTGGCGGAAATCCGCAGCGAGCGCGAATCCCGCAAACGCCGCCGCGCGGCCTGACGGTACTCCGTGAAGCAGTCCCTGGGTCTCGTATCGCTCGTGGTACGGGAGTATGACGAGGCCATCGCCTTCTTCGTGGGGACTCTCGGCTTCAGCTTGATCGAAGACACGCCCATTCCCGAGCAGGACAAGCGGTGGGTCGTCGTCGCGCCGCCGGGCTCGACGGGATCCCGCCTCCTGCTTGCACGCGCGACCAATGCCGAGCAGGCAGGGCGCGTCGGTAACCAAACGGGCGGGCGCGTGTTCCTGTTTCTCTACACCGACGACTTTGCGCGTGACTACAAGGCGTACAAAGCCAGGGGAGTGGTGTTCGTGCGCGAACCGAAAGAAGAGCCTTACGGGACAGTAGCCGTGTTCAAGGACCTCTACGGCAACTTGTGGGATCTCGTTCAACTGAGGTAAGGGTCTGCGTTGCGCCATTTCAGCATCACCGTCGACATCGCCGCCAGCCCGCAACGCCTCTGGGAAGTGATGACGGATTTCACGCGTTGGCCCGAGTGGACGGATTCGGTCACCAGCATCAAGCAACTGGGCGAGGGCGAGATGATTCCCGGAGCACGCATCGTCATTCGCCAGCCGGGATTTCCGCCCGCGGTCTGGGTCATGCAGTCGCTCGATCCCGGTGCGGGCTTCACATGGAAGTCGGGACTTCCAGGCCTGTGGGTCATCGCGCGCCATTCGATCGCTGCCACGCGAGAGGGTAGCCGAGTCACGCTGGCGATCGAGTTCGCCGGGCTGTTTGGCGGCCTCGTCGCGTATCTGACACGCAACGTGAACGAGCGCTACCTGGGGATGGAGGCGAGCGGTCTCAAGCGGCGCTGCGAGGCGGGACCCGCGGCGAATTGACCGGCCTTACTCCGACGGTTCGAAGTCCGCGAGCAGCCCGCGACCGCCGGGCGACTTCTGGCGCGCCTCGTCGACCTTCGCCTTGGTGGCCTCCGCGCGCTTGAAGAAATCGTCGGCGCTCGCGAGCGGCACGGCGCGGAAGACGGGCGGGCGAAGGTCGCCCAGCGAGGCGCGCTGGCCGACGAGCTTGCGCGTCTCGGACTTGCCGAAATACTGCAGCAGCGCGCCCGCCGCGATCAGCACGATCACCAAACCCATCGCGGCTCGCATGTGGCGCGGGCCGATCGCGTGCAGGTGGCCGTAGCAGGCCGCGGCGAGCACGGCCCACGCGCCCAGCCCCGCATACTCAGCGATGTCGCGCCACGCGAGCGCGAAGGACGCCGATTCGGCGAACTGGTCCCAGAGCACGAGGGCGACGCACGCCGTCGCCGCGATGCGAAGCTGCAGCGCGAAGCGCGCCTGTCCGAAGAAGATTCGCGAGAGCACGGCCCACACGCCCGTCCACAGCACGAGCACGGTCGCGAGCCCGAGCAGCGGCAGGAGCAATACGTTCGCGCTCGGCTCGGCGGTGAGGTTCATCCACTGCAGCCCAAGGAGCATGAGGAAGAGCGCGGCGACGAGCCCGCCCGCCCAGGCCGCGTGGGCGCGGGGAGGAGTCAGCAACTTCTCCGGAGCCACCGCGTGCGCGGCGTCGTGCACACGCAGCGTGGTGCGGCCGATGCGGATTCCGGGCTCGCCGGCCAGCGGCAGGCGCGTCACGCGCCGCGCGCCATGCTCGGCGTACAGCCCGTTCAGCGAGCCGAGGTCCTCGGCGACGAGCTCGCCGTCCTCGCCGCGGAAGATGCGCAGGTGGTGGGGAGCGACGTGCGGATCGTCGACCACGACGTCGTTGTCGAACGCGCGTCCGATGCGCGCCTCGGGCGCCTCGATGCGATTGCGCACGGCGACCTCGCCGTGGCGGGACAGCACCTCGATCCACATCACTGCGCCCATTCGATCGCCTCGAGGAAGCGGCGGCCGAGAGCGACCGCGTTGGCGTGCGAGACGCCCTGCATCGTGAGCTGCGCGAGCAACGCCTCGCGGCTGCGATCCTGGGTGAGGACCAGGAGCGTCACGTTGTAGAGCCCTTCGAACTCGCGATAGGCACGCATGCACCAGGTCGCGCGCAGCGGCGGGCGCCGCGCGCCTGCGGTGCTGACGAAATCGTCGCGGCACTCCTGCTCCGTGAGGCGCTTGCCGCCGCGCGATTCGTACGAAGGACCGGCCGAGCGCTGCGAGAGCTCCTTGGCGAACTGGAACGCATTGAGGTCGATTGCCTTGTAGTACGCGTAGCTCAGGTCCACGCGTCCGGTGAGGATGCGATCGGAAACGAAGATCCCGGTCGCGCTCGAGCAGCGCGTGGTATTCACCGCCGTGCGCGGCTTCGGGATCTGGTCGGAGTTGGTCGAAGCCCAGCAGGTCACCCAAGGCGCCGCGCTCTCGAGGCCGCGATACGGCCCGTACGACGACGTGCGGAAACCCTCTTTCTTGAGCGCCTCGTAGAAGGCAGCCTGCCAGCCGTCGAGCTGGCGCCCGACCTCTTCCCTCGCCTTGTCGACCGCGAGCGCCGGACCCTTGCGCGCGCGCTCGACCAGCTCGGCGGCGAAGCGCGCAGGCACGAGGAAGCCAACCTGCTCGCCATCGAGGCGCTTGGCGACGTTGATGCCGACGATCCGCCCGTCGCTTCCCGCAACGGGGCCGCCGCTCATCCCGGCGTTGATCGCCCCCGAGAAATGGATGCGCTCGTCATAGCTCTTGTCGACCAGCCCGTTGTACGTTCCTTCGATGATCGTGAAGCCGAGGTCCAACGGATTGCCCATCGCATAGATGCGCTCGCCCTTCGGCAGCCGGCCGGAGAGCGCGCGCGGATCGAACTCGAAGAAAGGCAGGCCCGAGCGCTCGACGCGCACCACGGCGAGGTCATGCGGCACGTCGATCGCAAGGAGCTTGAGCGAGCCCTTCTCGCCATCCGGGGCGAGGTACTCGAGGCGGTAGGTCTTGGGATCGAGCGCGTACTGCGAGACGACGTGATAGTTGGTGACCGCGAGCCCGTCGGCGGCGACGAGGAAGCCGGATCCGAGCGAGGATTGCCGGCCCGCGGACTGCAGCAGCGTGCGGATCTGCAGGATGCGCGGCTTGGCGAGGTCGTAGACGCGCTCGGCGGTGGAGGAAAGCGCGACGGGCGGATTGCTCGCGGGCGTCGCGGGCGCCGGGGGTTGTGCTTGCGAGAGGAACGCCGCGGCAAGACCCGCGAGGCAGAGCCGGGTACGAAAAAACGCCATGGAGATATTTGTCCGCTAGAGGTCGAGCGCGTAAGCCTGGTCGCAGCGCGAAGCGAGGTGGGCGCGTTTGATCGGCTGGAAGCCTGCGCCCGCGTAGAGCGCGATCGCTTCCTTGAGGACGGAGGCGGTCTCGAGCTCCATGCGCCTGGAGCCGCGCCCGCGCGCGAAGGCGAGCGCGCGCCGCAGCAAGCGCCCGCCGACGCCTTGTCCGCGCGCGTCCTTGCGCAGGTACATCTTGCGTAGCTCGCACGTTGCCGCATCGAGCACGAACACGCCGCAGCATCCGGCCAGGCGCCCGTCGACGCCGACCGCGACCTCGAAAGTGCCGCCGCTAGCGAAATAGCCTGACTCGATGTCCTGGAGATCGGTGTCCGTTCCCGACGGATCGAGGGTGAGACCGTATTCGGCGAGCACCTCTTTCACCAGCGCGCGGATCGCGTCAAGATCGCCCGCCTCGGCGCGGCGAATGGAAAACCCGCGGAAGCCCGCGCGCACGCGCGCCGCGCGCCCTGCTTCGCCGGTGAGCCGGGCAATGAAGGCCGCGCTTTCGCCCGGATGCGCAGCCTTGGTGCTGACCGCCGCGGTGTAGACGGTGTCGAGGTCGAAGCCGTGCGGCAGCGGCTGCACCAATCGAACTCCGGGCGTGGCGAGGATCTCGGTCGCCTGCGTGCAGCCGATCGAGGACGCCGGCGCCTGCGCCAGCGCGCGCATCGCCTCCGAGCCGCTCGCCGCGGGCCGCAGGCGCGAGGCGATCTCGTTGCGAATGCCCAGGCGCTCGATCACCTTGTCGAAATGCTTGCCCGCGGTGGCGACACCGGGATCGGGAAAATGCACGCTGGCTGCGGCGAGGAGCGTGGAGCGCAGACCCTGCTCATTGGAGACGTCGGGCAGCGGGTCGTCCGCGCGCACCGCGATCGCGGTCGGCACCGACCCGAGGTCGGTGCAGGTGGTCGCGACCACGCGCCCCTGGGCAGCGAGGTCGGCGATCTGCGCGTGCGTGAGGATCACGATATCGCACGGCTCGCCGGCGAGGAACTTCGCGATCATCGCGCCGACGGGGCCGAAGCTTCCGCCCGCCTCGATGCCCGCGTCCTTCGCGATCGCCTCGGCGAGCCCGTGCGCCGCGCCCGCGCTGATGAAGTCGAGTCGCAAGGGATTCGCGCCTATTGGTCGGGCCGCGCGCCCGAGATCTTCACGATGCGCGCCCATTTCTCGATGTCCTCGCGCATGAAGCGGCCGAACTCTTCGGGTGTCATCGACATCGCGACCGCTCCCTGTTTTGCCCATGCCGCCTTCATCTCGGGCGCGTTGGCGATGCGCGTGATTTCGACATTGAGTTTTTCAACAATTGCCTTGGGCGTTCCCGTGGGCGCCATGATGCCGAGCCAGATCACCGCCTCGTAGCCGGGAACGCCGGCCTCCGAGACGGTCGGCACCTCGGGTAACACGCTCGAGCGCTCGCGCCCCGAAGTGGCGAGCCCCTTGAGCTTGCCCGCCTGGACGTTCGGGGCCATGGTGGTGATCGCGTCGAACATCATCTGCACCTGGCCGCCGAGGATGTCGGTGCGCGCGCCCGAGCTTCCCTTGTAAGGCACGTGCACGATGTCGACGCCCGCCATCGATTTGAAAAGCTCGCCCGCCATATGGTACGGCGTGCCCGGCCCCGAAGAGGCGTAGTTGAGCTTGCCCGGGCTCGCCTTGGCGAGCGCGATGAACTCCTTGAGGCTATTCGCCTGCACCGACGGATGCACCACCAGCAGCAGGTCGGAGTAGTTCACCGGCGCCACCGGAATGAAGTCGCGCATGAGCGCGAACGGCCTCACCGGAATCAGCGACTCGTTCACGGTATGCGTGTTGGACATCATCAGCAGCGTGTAGCCGTCGGGCGCGCTCTTGGCGACCGCGTCGGTGCCGACGATCGAGCCGCCGCCGGGCTTGTCCTCGACCACGACCGCTTGGCCGAGGGAAGCCTGCAGCTTCTCGCCGAGGACGCGCGCGTACAGATCGGCGGGACCGCCGGCGGCGAACGGCACGATGATGTGCACGGGGCGCGACGGATAGCCCTGCGCATGCGCCGGTGCGGCGGCGATGGCCGCGAGCGCCGCGATCAACGCAACGATTGCCTGGGGCATGTACTTCCTCCTCGGATTTCTTCGCTCGACCCCAATTCTAGCGACAACGGGGTCGGACGTATCCCACGCGGAGCAAGCGCGCGCGGACGCGATTAAGGGACCAAGCCGATGCCGCGGGGTTCTGGGCCGTCCCATGCTGGTTCATGCGGGCTCGAAATACGCCCGGAAACCACACGAGGAGGCATCATGAATCGCATCCGAATTTCGATGGCCACCGTGGTCCTTGCGCTGGCAACGGCCGGCTGTGCCGGCATGACGCACCAGGAGAAGAGCACCGTCGCCGGCGCCGCGATCGGCGGCGTGGCCGGATCGGTGCTCTCGAACGGCAGCGCCGCGGGCACGGTCGGCGGCGCGGTGGTTGGCGGCGTGGTCGGCCACGAAGTGGGCCGCCGTCAGTAGTCGCCAGTCCGAGCGGCTCTCAGCCGCGCGAAGTTGAGCCCGACGGGCACCACCGCCACCGCCACTGCGGCGAGCACGGCGGTGGTGCCGAAATGTTCCGCGATCCCGCCGGCGATCGCCACGCCGATCGCCTGGCCGAGAAAGAACAGCGAAGCGAACATCGCCACCGCGGCTCCGCGCCGCTCGGGGGCCATTTGCGTGGCATTGGTCTGCAGCGTGTTGTGCAGGCAGTAGAAGCCGAGCCCGGCCACCAGGCAGCCCATCGCTGCGAGCGCGGCGCTCGGCGCCAACGCAACAACGGCAAACCCGCAGGCAAGCGCTGCCGTTCCGGCCTGCGCGAGGCGAACTTCCCCTAGCGAGCGCACCAGGGTGCGCGCAAAGGCGGCGAACAGGATGCCGCCGCTCGCGAAGGCGAGCAGGGCAAGGCCGGCGCGCGAAAGCGGCACTCCTCGCGCGAAGTGCAGGTGCGTCGGAACGAAGGCGAGGGCGCCGAACACCAGCATTCCCTCCACCGACACGGTGCCGATCACGATTCGCGCCCAACGCGATTCGAGAATGCTCTTCACATCGGTGGCGGGGCCGCCTTGCGCAGGACGCGCCGGCCGCGGGGAGACCCGTGCCTCCAGTGCGATCAGGACCGAGGCCACGGCGAACCACGCGGCGAGCGCGGCGAACGGCCAGCGCCACGCAGGATCCTCTGCGGCGAATCCGCCGACCGCCGCGCCGGCCCCGATTCCGAGGATCTGGCCCAGCAGGAAGCGCGCCAGCACCGGCTGGCGATCGCGATAGTCGACGGTGTCGCCGATCCACGCCATCGCGAGAGGGATAATACATGCGCAGAATCCGCCGGCGATCGCGCGGGCGGCCACCAGGGCCGTGAATTCTCCGACGGAGAAGCACGCCGCCGATGCCACCGCCGCTGCGCCGCTCGCTGAAGCGATCACGCGCAGCTTCCCATAGCGGTCGCCGAGCGGGCCGAACACCATCTGCATCACCCCGTAGGCGATCGCGAACACGGTGATCACGGCGGCGGCGCCGGCGATGCCGACATCGAAATCGGCTGCGATGCGGGGCAGCATCGCGTCGGTCACGCGCATCGAGGCGGCGCTCGCGAAGGCGGCGAGCGCCAGCAGGAAGATCGTGCGTCTCAAGGAACGGCGGCCCAGCAGGGGAACAACCCGCAGTCTGTGGCCAGACCGCGATCAACTCAAGGAGGCGTCCTTCGGGCGCACCTGCGCAATCAGGCGCACTTGCGCGGGCGCTCGGCGGCGGGAGGTTGCGGCGGGGAGAAGAGGGGTCGCGGGGGCGCCATCCGCGCGCGATGCCGCAATACTGGAAGCCGAGCGCGAGCGGGACGCGCAGGGCGGCTTCGGCGATGTCGCCCCACACGACGCGGCCCGCGTAGTCTTCCGGCGACAACTCGTCCTCGAACGCTGAATAACCCGGGATCCGGGCGGCAAGGATGATGCGTCGCAGGTTGAGGGCGCGGCAGACGCGGCGCTCGGCCTGCAGCAGGCGTCGCAGCGCCGCATCGCCCGATGTCTCCGGGTCGAAGGCGATGTCGTCGAGGAGGAGGGTGTGCCCGGCGGGATCGTGCGTGTCGAACATGGATGGCGCGGGATCGTCCCAACGCACGATCAGCGCGCTTGCGCACGCGAGCAACTCTCCGCCGCACTCGACCACGAGCTGGCCCTCGGGAAACGCGCGCCGGCGCGGCTGGACCGCGTGCTGCAGCGCGCGAATCGACGCAAGGTCGTCGAGGCGCGCGAGCCGGGATCGCGGCGGCTCCACGGCACGGGCGCTCGCGGAGCGCCATGTCCGCGCCTGCGGCACGAGGTTGGCGCCGTGCGGAAAGACCTCGATGATCGATCCCATCCGCCCTCAGGGAATCTTGCGGAACGCCGTCTCCGAGCAATGCGGGCACGGCGGGAGCACCGTAGTCCGGTCGGAGACGATGGTCCAGCCGCACCCGGCGCAGGCGAGGGTACCGGCGCTGGTGATGTCGCCGGTGCGGAAGGTGAGGGTCGGGTTATCGCGCTGCAGCAGATCGCGGCGAAGGAATTGCCGCAGCTTCTCGCCGTTCTCGGCGGTGAACTCGCCCGCGGCGACGAGGGTGTCGCAAGCCGCGTCGAGGGCGCGGTCGAACGTGGCGAGCGTCTTCTCGCCGGCCTCGGAGAACAACCCCTCGAAACGGCGCTGCAGGCGGTCGAAGAGGTCTTCCTGGTGGTGGCGTTGCGTTCCGGCGACAGCGCTGATGCGCTCGAGCGTCGAATCCTTGAGCCGCGAGCGGGGTCCCGCGCGCTTGCGGCCGAGGTGCGTGCGGATGGCGCCGCGTGACCGGGCCTTCGTATTCCCGTTACCCGTGGGAGCGGACGGTGGCCTCATGCGGACTCCTTTTCGCGTGGCTCGTGGGCACCACGCGTGTAGGACGACCTTCGCGCGGCATCAACCATGCGACCGCGCGGCGGCGTCCGGAGTTCCTAGGTCGAGCGAGATCCCGTGTAGGTGCACCCTTGGCCGCACGAATCGCGACGAACTGTAACGCTGGCCAAGTTAGGAAATCGGCCATGGAGCGCGTTCCAGATCCACACGCAGAGATTTTCGAGGCTGGGCTTCGAGAGCCCGGCGATGTCGTTCAACACGCGATGGTCGAGCGCCTGGCGGACCTCGCTCGCCGCACTCTCGATGCGAGCGAAGTCGGTAACGAATCCCGTTGCCGGGTCGGGCTCGCCGCCGAGCGCGATCTCGACCTGGAACGAATGGCCGTGGACGCCGCGATAGGGATGGCCTTCGGGATAGGCGTCGAAGTGGTGCGCGGCGTCGAAACCGAAGCGGTACGTGAGTTGCATGGCCTAGCGGATGCCGATGATCTTGTGGGATTGCAGCGACAGTCGCCAGCGCGGGTGCGCGAGGCAATAGTCGATGGCGGCTCGCGTATGCGCTTCGCGCCGGGGTCCATCCATCGGCTGCAGGAAGAAATGCCGGAAGGTGAGTGACTCGAAGCGCTCCGGGCGGGCGTCGGCCTGCGGGAAAACGAGCTTCAGTTCGTCGCCCGCCGTGAGCGCCAGCTCCGCCCCCGCTTTCGGGCTCACGCAGACCCAGTCGACTCCGGGCGGCGCGGCGAGCGTGCCGTTGGTCTCGATCGCGACGCGGAAGCCGCGCGCGTGCAGCGCCTCGACCGCCGGCGTATCGAGCTGCAGCAACGGCTCGCCGCCGGTGCACACGACGAGGCGATGGCGGCCTTCGCCCGCCGGCCAGGCCCGCTCCACCGCCTTTGCGAGGGCGCCCGCGTCGGCGAACCTTCCTCCGCCTTCACCGTCGGTACCGACGAAATCGGTATCGCAGAACGTACAGGCCGCGCTCTCCCGGTCATCCTCGCGACCCGACCATAGGTTGCAGCCGGCGAATCGGCAGAAGACAGCCGGCGTGCCGGCGTTGGCGCCCTCGCCTTGCAGCGTGTAGAAGATTTCCTTGACGGAGTACAAGCTCAGTCGGCCTGCATCTTCGCCGCCTTGGCGATCTTGCCCAGGCGCTCGCGCTCGGCGGTGATGAACGCCAGGTAGGCGGGCAGCGTGTACGGGGCGGGCTCGATGCCTTGCGGCACGAGCTTGTCGTGGAAGTCCTTGCTCTTCACCACCGCGAGAAGCTCGACGTTCATGCGCTCGAGGATCGGCTGCGGCGTCCCCTTGGGCGCGAAGAGGCCCGCCCAGTGGCCGATCTTCACGCCGGGATAGCCGGCTTCCTTCGTAGTGGGAATCTCCTTCGCCGCGGTGATGCGCGTCTCGTAAGTCGTCGCGATCGCCTTGAGCTTGCCCGCCTTGATCTGCGGCAGCACCACGATGCTCGCCTCCGAGGTCGCCGGGACATTGTTCGAGATGACGGCGGTGACGCTCTCGCTGCCGCTCTTGTACGGAATGATGCTCAGGTTGTTCACGCCCGCTTCCTTCAGCATCTCGGCGACGAAGTGCGGCGTGCTCGCGGAGCCCGCGGTGGACCAGTTGACGCCGTTCGCGCCCTGGTTCTTCGCCCACGCGACGAATTCCTTCATGTTGTTCGCCGGAATGCTTGGGTGGACGACGATGACCGACGGCGCGACCGCGATCATGCCCACCGGCACCAGGTCGCTGTCGGCGTAGGGCATGTCCTTGCGGACCATGCTGTTGGTGATCGTGCCCGCCGCGCCAATAAGGAAGGTGTAGCCGTCGGGCTTGGCCTTGGCGACGTAGTCGGCGCCGAGCGACGCCCCGGCGCCCGGCTTGTTCTCGATGATGATGGGCTGGTTGAGCCGCTTGGAGACGCCCTCGGCAGCTGCGCGCGCGATGAGATCGTTCGCGCCGCCGGCGGAGAACGGCACGACCCACTTGATCGTGTGATCGGGCCAATCGGCCCGGGCGCAGAGCGCGAGCGCAATCAGGCAGGGCGCGGCGAGGGCCGCGAGCATGCGGGCACGAGTCGACATGGATGCCTCCGGGGGAGCGTGAGATTCCATTATAAGAGGGGTTGACGCGTTCCATGCTGCATGGCAGCATCGGGGCATGACGAGATTTTCCATGCAACGACCGAACACGGCGCGCGCCGGGACCTGCCATTGGCTGGTTTCGCGCACGGCCTCCGGGGGGACGACGGAATAGCGCCTGCCAACAGGCGGTTTTTCCGCGAAGCCCGGAGAGAACCTCCGGGCTTCGTGCTTTTTGGAAACTTGAATCGTGAGAGTTCGGCCCCGCCAAGGGGCCGTCCGGCGACTTCGTGGGCTGTGCGCGGCCCGCCTAACGAGGATTTCGGGTCGCCGCCCGCGATGGCCCATCCGGAGGGACGCCTCCAGGCCTTGCGCGGGTTCGATGGCGAAGCGGCCGGCCCTCCCGGGCCGGCCGCAATCGTCAGCGGAATTTAGCCGCGAGCTTCTCCGACTCGCGCGCGAGCACCATCGCGTCGAGGCCGACCGCGGTGAACACCGTGCCCCATTCGATATAGCGGCGTGTCGTGGCTTCGTCGGTGGCGAGGATTCCCGCGGGCTTGCCGCAGGCACGGATGCGCGCGATCGAGTCCTTGATGGCCGATTGCACCTCGGCGTTCCCGGGTTCGCCGAGGTGTCCGAGACCGGCGGCAAGGTCGGATGGCCCTATGAAGACGCCATCGACCCCGTCGACGCGCGCGATCGCCTCGAGGTGGTCGAGTCCTCGGCGAGTCTCGATCTGCACCAGCAGGCAGAGCTCGGACTCGGCGCGCTTCACGTAGGCGTCGATGCGCCCGTAGCGCGAGGCGCGAGTCATGCCGGCCACTCCGCGCACGCCACGTGGGGGATAGCGGATCGCCGCGACAGCCGCCGCGGCCTCGTTCGCGTCCTGCACGTACGGAACCAGCAACGACCGCGCGCCGATGTCGAGGTAGCGCTTGATGAGCACGGTGTCGTTCCAGGCCGGCCGCACGACCGGCTCGGACGGATAGGGCGCTACTGCTTGGAGCTGCGGCAGCACGCTGGGCGGATCGTTGGGCGAATGCTCGCCGTCGATCACCAGCCAGTCGAAGCCCGAACCGGCGACGATCTCGGCCGAGTAGGTATTGGCTAGCGACACCCACAGGCCGATCTGCTGGCGGCCGGCGAGGATGGCGCGCTTGAAGTCGTTGACGGGAAGGTCCATGGCGCGCGAGTTTACAGCTTCTCTAGGGGCGCACCACCGCGCGCTCCGCCGCCGCGCTCTTCGGCAGCGCGGCGAGCGCGGCGACCGTGATCGGTTTCACCGGGGGCCGAATGCGGAAGTAGCCCACCTTCTGCGGATCCACCCCGCGCGCCTGGGCGATGAGCTCGGTCACCGTGAGACCGCACGAGCGCCCCTGGCACGGGCCCATGCCGCAGCGCGTGAAGGCCTTGAGCTGGTTGGGGCCGTCGCATCCGAGGGCGGCCGCCTCGATGACTTCGCGCGCGCTCACCGCCTCGCAGCGGCACACGATGGTCTCGCCGATCGGGCGGCGCCACGCGTCGGCGGGGCGGTAGAGCGCGTCGAGGAATGCGCGCCCGCGCATGAATTGCGCCAGCGCGGTGCGCGCGAGCTTCTCGACCGGAAGCTTGCGTTCCGGGCGCAGCGCATGCACGACGGCGCCGGCCGCGAGCACGCCGCGCCACGCCGCCGCCTGCGCCCCGCCGATGCCGGCGCCGTCGCCGGCGACGAGGATTCCCGCGGCGCTGGTGCCACCGTTGCGATCGACGACCGGCGACCAGCACAGCTGGCGCGCGTCCCAGCGGTGCTCGACTCCCGCCGACATCGCGAGGTTCACGTTCGGCGCCACCCCTTGATGCAGGAGCAATGTGTCGACGGACAGCGTGCGCCCGAGGCCGTCGGCAGTCCGGTAGGTCACGCTCTCGACGCGCTGGGCGCCGTCGGCGCGCAGCTCGGTGACGCCGGGAACGATGGGAACGCGACCGCGAACGGCGGTGAGGATGCGCATCGCGCGGCGCAAGTAGGTGGAGACGACGAAGCCGGGCAGGTGGCGCAGCGCCCGCGATCGGTTCTCGTGCGGCGTGGTGTCGAGGATGGCGTCGATCCTCACGCCCGCGTTGAGGTACTGCCATGCGACCAGCCACATCAGCGGCCCCGTGCCCGCGAGGACGATGCGCCCCTCGGGAACGAGTCCGGACGACTTGAGCAGGGCCTGCGCCGCGCCCGCCGTCATGACGCCGGGCAGCGTCCATCCGGCGACCGGGAAGGGACGCTCGATCGCTCCGGTGGCGAGGATCACGCTCGCCGCCTCGGTGAGCGCCGCGACGCCCGCGACCGATACGCCGAGCTCGAGCCCGGGCGTGATGCTCCACACGCCGGCGCCCGGAACGTATTGCGCGCCGCTCGCGAGGAACTCCTCGACCAGCTTCATCCCGCTCCAATAGTCCGGACCGAGGATCGCGGGATTCTTCAGCGGCGTGGTGGTGATACCGCGATAGACCTGGCCGCCGGGCGCGGGCTGGTCGTCGAAGAGCACGGTCGCGAGGCCGGCGCGCGCGCAAAGGCTCGCCGCGGCGAGCCCCGCCGGGCCGGCGCCGACCACCGCCACTTCGTACTCGGAGGCGATGGCGCTCATCGTGGCAGCTCGCGTGGCCCGCGCTGCGTGGCGATCTGCATGCCGTCGCGCACGCTCACCAGGCAGCCTTGCACGCTGCCCACGCCGTCGATGGTGACCAGGCATTCGAAGCACGCGCCCGCCATGCAGTAGGGACCGCGCGGGGCGCCGGAGGCGGTGTTGGCGCCGCTCGAGTCGAATCCGGCCGCGAGCAGCGCGGCGGCGACGCTGTCGCCCTCGCGCACCTCGTAGGAGCGCCCGTCGATCGCGACGCTGACGGTGCGCGCTGTGACCTCAGGCAGCCTGCGGAACACCGAACCTCCTGGTCGCGAACGGGCCGAAGTTCTCCGCAGGAAGCCCGCCGGCGGCGATGAGGGGGGCCAGCACCAGCGCGTGGCTCGCCGCGAGAGTGACGCCGCTGTGGCAGGCGGCGACGAATGCGCCGCGGCATGTGCTCGATTCGTCGTAGGCGGGGAAACCATCGGGAGTCATCACGCGCAGCGCGGCCCAGGCGCGCACCACGTTGAGCGCGCCCAGCCGCGGAAACATGCGCACGGCGCGCTCGGCGATCAATGCGATCACCGCGCGGTCGACCCGCGATTCCGGCGCGCCTTCCTCCTGCGAGCCGCCGAGGAGAACGCTGCCCTCGTCGGTCTGGCGGACCGTCGCAACGGGGTAATGCAGGAAGCGCTCGGCTCTCTCGGTGGCAACGAGCTGTCCGCGCTGCGCCCGCAGCGGAACGTCGAGGCCGACCATTGCGGCAAGACGAGTCGTTCCCAGGCCTGCCGCGATCACGAGCTTCGCCGCGCGCGCCTCGGCGCCGCGAGAGACGATGCGGAAACCGCCGGCCACGCTCGCGACCGACTCCACGGGAGTCCCGGCGCGATGTGCCACGCCCTGCATTCGCATCCCGGCGTGAAGCGCGCGCAGCAGCTTGAGGGAGTTGCATTGCCCGTCGAGGCGCGTATAGGTGCCCCCCGCGACTTGCGGACCGGCTTCGGGCAGCAGCTCCTTCACCGCCCTGTGGTCGAGGACCTGGCAGTCGTAGCGCGCCATTCCCGGTTGCTCCTGCAGGCGCGCGAGGTCCGCCACGCGTTGCTCGAGCTCTTTCTCGGAGAGCGCGAGGTGGAATCCGCCCGGACGCTCGTACTTCACGTCGATGCTCGTCTGCTCGTGCAGGAGTCCCGCGAAGCGCCCCCAGCTTTCCGCCGAGATCAGGGTCCATAAGCCGTAGGGGGACATTCCGAGGCCCTTGCCCTGGACCCAGACCAGCCCGAAGTTGCCCCGCGAGGCGCGCGGGGCGAGATCGCCCTCGTCGAACAGGATGACGCGCTCGCGCGCCTGGGCAAGGCCCCAGGCGAGCGCCGAGCCGACAAGGCCGCCGCCGACGACCGCCACGTCGTACTCGGTCGAGCTCGCGGCGGAGCCGGGGGTCCAGTCGCGCATTTCGGGGAAAACGCCCCTTGTCGTCGCGGTGCGACGCGGTGGGCGCGCACTCGAGCGCAATGAAACCATTTTTTTGGGCCGCGTAGGACGATTCTGATAGCGGGCTTCCGCGCCGGTGACGCAGACTCTTCATGTCGATCACCTGGAGGCCCCCCATGACCTACGAGTACGACTTCGAGATGGTGAAGCGCGCCTACGCCGAGATGGCGCGTCGTGCCCGGGAGAAGGATGAGGTTCGGCGCCTGCCGCGCGACGGCATGCCGGTCGCCGCATCGGCCTTGATGGACTCCGAGACGCGCGAACACCGGGCGCAGGCTGCTTGAGCGTAGTTCATTCCGACGCAAGCCCGCGCCAGCGGGCTTTTCTTTTTCAAGAACCCGGCGGCGCGCGGCGAGTCCATCGTCAATGATTCGCTCGGCAATCCACTCGCTGCTCGCGGGAGCCGCCCTCGTCGCATGTCTTGCGCACGCCGAGCCGCCGGCGCGCAATCCCGCTGCGGACCTGCGCGCCAAGTACGAGGAATATCGCGGCGCGCTCACGCGCAACGATTTCGGCAAGCCGCTGCACGTGCTGTCGACCGAGGACTCGCGCAGCAACACGGGCGAGGTCTACGCGGTGGTCGAGATGCCCTTCGCCACCGTCGCGGCGGGCTTCGCCAAGGCGGCCCAGTGGTGCGACGTTCTGATCCTGCCGTTCAACACCAAGCACTGCCGCGCCGCAGCAGAGGGCGGCAATACGCTGCTGCTGGTGCGCATCGGGCGCAAGTCCTCGCAGCCGGCCGAGGAGGCCTACCGACTCGATTTCCGTTATCGGGAGCAGGCGCGCTCGGCCGATTACTTCCGCAGCACGCTCGCGGCGCCCAAGGGACCGGTGGGCACGCATGACTACAACATCGCCCTGGAGGCGATCGCGCTCGATGCGCAGCGGACCTTCATGCACCTTTCCTATTCATACGGCTTCGGCACGATGTCGCGCCTCGCGATGCTGGCCTATCTCGGCACGGCGGGAAGCGGCAAAGTCGGCTTCACCGTCACCGGCAAGGACGGCGCCGGCAAGCCGGTCTACATCGGCGGGATGCGCGGCGCCACGGAGCGCAACGCCATGCGCTATTTTCTCGCGATCGAGGCCTATCTCGCTTCGCTCTCGGCTCCCGAGCGGGAGCGGATCACCCGGCGCCTCGCCGACTGGTTCGCGGCCACCGAGCGCTACCCGCGCCAGCTGCACGAGATGAACCTCGGCGAATACCTGGCGATGAAGGAACCGGAGACGAGACGGGTCGGCGTGGCGATCTAACGGACCGGCCCGGAACTACCCGCGCCCGATGAACGGCATCTTCGTGGCCATGATGGTCATGAACTGCACGTTCGAGTCGAGCGGCAGGCGCGCCATGAACACCACCGCTTCCGCGACATGGTTCACGTCCATGCGCGGCTCGACCATGACCTCGCCGTTGGGCTGCGGCACGCCCTTCGTCATGCGCTCGGTCATCGGCGTGGCGGCGTTGCCGATGTCGATCTGCGAGCAGGCGATGTCGTGCTTGCGCCCGTCGAGGGAGGTCGACTTCGTAAGGCCGGTGATCGCGTGCTTGGTGGCGGTGTAGGCGACCGAGTAGGGACGCGGCGCGTGCGCCGAGATCGAGCCGTTGTTGATGATGCGCCCGCCCTTCGGGTCCTGGGCCTTCATCATCCGGATCGCCTCCTGCGTGCAGAGGAATGACCCGGTGAGGTTTGCGTTCACCACGGCGATCCATTGCTCGTAGGTGAGGTCTTCCATCGGGATCGCCGGGGCGCCGGTGCCGGCGTTGTTGAACAGCACGTCGAGCCGGCCGCCGAAAGTCGTCTTCACCTTCGCGAACAGCGCCTTCACCGACGCGGGATCGCCCACGTCCGTCGCGACCGCGATGGCGAGCGCGCCCGGCCCGGCCTCGGCGATCGCCTGTTCCAGCGGCTGGAGCCTGCGTCCGGCGAACGCGACGCCGTATCCCTCCTTGAGCAGCGCGAGCGCCGCGGCCTTGCCGATGCCCGTGCCTGCTCCCGTCACGACCGCGATCCTCGATGCATTCATGTCCGTTCTCCCTTTTCGCCAATTTACCGCAGGTTTCGATTTGCCGTGTCGGACCCCGCCGACTCCGGAATAGGCGATCTGCGGGCAGAGGGGTCGGGCCGCCCCTTTGTATCGTGGAGGCACTTCCATGGTTGAGGAGGAGCCTGTATGTGGAAACGTAAACTAATTGCCGCCGCCATTGCCGCCTCGTCGATCGGATTCGCGATTCCCGCGTCGGCCGAGGTCGGCATCTACGTCGACGTGGCGCCGCCCGCGCCGCGCTACGAGGTGGTTCCGGCGCCGCGTTCCGGCTACGTCTGGCAACCGGGCGTGTGGGCGTGGCGCGACGGCCGCCATCACTGGGTCGGCGGGCACTGGGTGCGCGAACGCCACGGGATGTATTGGCATCCGGACCGCTGGGAACAGCGCGAAGGACGCTGGGCATTCGAGCGCGGCCGCTGGGATCGCGAGCGCTACTCGCTGCGTGACAGCGACGGCGATGGAGTGCCCAATCGCTACGACCGCGCGCCCAACAACCCGTACCGCCAATAACAACCTGACTGCTCCTGTTTGGGGCCGTCTCCTTGCAGGGGGGCGGCCCTTTTTACGTCTGTCATCCCCACGCCGGGCGCGTGCGTTGATGCAATCACGGAGGTGATGCCATGAGAAAGCTGATGCTTGCAGGCCTGGTCGCGGCCACGCTCGGAAGCTTCGCGGTTCCGGCAGACGCTCGTACCGATGTCGACGTCGTCGTTAACGTCGGCCCGCCGCCGGTGCGCTACGAAGTGGTGCCCGCGCCGCGCGTGGGTTACGTGTGGACTCCCGGTTATTGGGACTGGCGTGGCCACCGCCACATGTGGATCGCCGGCCACTGGGTCCGCGCGCGCCACGGCTATTACTACACGCCGGCCCGATGGGTGGAGCGTGATGGCGGTTGGGTGTTCTATCGCGGCGTATGGCTTCGCGACCGCGACCGCGACGGGGTGCCCGATCGTTTCGATCGCGCGCCGAACAACCCATATCGCCAGTGAGAGGGCGTAGGACGGCGCCCGACGCATCCGGCCGGTCGGCTCCCACGCCCGCTTGGGGGGCCGACCGGCAGTGTCACCACGCAGCGACGGCTAACGTGGAGGCATATCCAGCTTCACCGGAGGAGCCGAGCATGTGGACGCGAAGATTGCTGCTGGCGACACTGGTCGCCGCGTGCGCGATGTCGCTTCCGCGCCATGCGCCGTCGACGTGGAATGTCGGCTTGGGACCCACCCCGGTCGCCGTGACATCGCGCTAGGACTCCGCTGTCGGCCTCGGCCGACCGCAAAAACCGAGAATCACCGGCATCGCCGGTGCGATGCACCTGCAGTGCCGGTCGAATTCCCCGCGTAACGTTGAATCGTGTCTCGCGCGCCGCACGCGCGAAACGCCTCGTCAACATTCCGGAGGATCGACCATGAGGATGCCGCAACTGGTTTCCACAGTCTTCGCGACCGCCGCGCTCGCCACGGCTTCGTTCCCGGCCCTGTCGTGGACGGTCTGGCCCGACGTCGACTTCGAGTGGTACGCCAACGTCGGCAAGCCGCTCACCACCACGATCGTCATGTACCCCGCGCCGCGCGAGGGTTTGATCTGGTCGCCGGCGCACTACGAGGTGCGTGCCAACCGTCATGTCCACGTGGCGGGCCATTGGATCCGCGACGACTACGCCGAGCGCCTCTCCGAATACACCGACGGCAACGTCACCTATCTCGCCAGCATGACGCCGCGCGACCGCTACGGCTACCTGATCGCCACGCGTCCCGAGGGCTATCCGCTCGGCACGACTGTGCGCTAGACCGCTTACGCCCCGCCAACGCCGACGGCGTCGCCGTCGGCGTTTTCATTTCGGGTCCCGATTTACGGTATTCTCCGGCCTGCTTCGCAACCCGCATCGCGTTTTTTCGCCGCGCATTCCCCGATGGCTCAGTACGTCTACTCGATGATCCGCGTGGGCAAGGTAGTCCCGCCCAAGCGCCAGATCCTCAAGAACATCTCGATCGCTTTCTATCCCGGCGCGAAGATCGGCTTGCTGGGACTCAACGGCGCGGGCAAGTCGACGGTGCTGAAGATCATGGCGGGCCTCGACACGGAGTTCGAGGGCCAGGCGATCCCCATGCCCGGAATCCGCGTCGGCTACCTTCCCCAGGAGCCGCAGCTCGAGCCCGGCCACACGGTGCGCGAGGCGGTCGAGGAAGGCCTCGGCGAGGTGTTCGATGCGAAGAAGCGCCTCGACGCGGTCTACGCCGCGTACGCCGAGCCGGGCGCCGACTTCGACAAGCTCGCCTCCGAGCAGGAGCGCCTCGAAAAGCTGCTCGCTTCGGCCGATTCCAGCACGCTCGAGACGCAGCTCGAGGTGGCCGCGGACGCGCTGCGCCTGCCGCCATGGGACGCCAAGGTCGACAAGCTCTCCGGCGGCGAGAAGCGCCGCGTCGCCCTGTGCCGCCTGCTGCTCTCGAAGCCCGACATGCTGCTGCTCGACGAGCCGACCAACCACCTCGACGCCGAGAGCGTCGAATGGCTCGAGCAGTACCTGGCGCGCTTTCCCGGGACGGTGGTGGCGGTCACGCACGACCGCTACTTCCTCGACAACGCCGCCGAGTGGATCCTCGAGCTCGACCGCGGCACCGGCATCCCCTACAAGGGCAACTACACCGAGTGGCTCGAGCAGAAGCGCGACCGGCTGCAGAAGGAGGAGTCGAGCGAGTCGGCGCGCCAGAAGGCGATCAAGAAGGAGCTCGAGTGGGTGCGCAAGACCGCCAAGGGCCAGCAGACCAAGAACATCGCGCGCCTCAAGCGCTTCGAGGAGCTCAACTCGTACGAGTACCAGAAGCGCAACGAGACCGCGGAGATCTTCATCCCGGTGGCCGAGCGCCTCGGCAACGACGTCATCGAATTCAAGGACGTCTCCAAGGGCTACGGTGACCGCCTGCTGCTCGACGACGTCTCCTTCACCATCCCGGCGGGCGCGATCGTCGGCATCATCGGCCCCAACGGCGCGGGCAAGTCGACGATCTTCCGCATGATCATGGGCAAGGAAAAGCCCGACAAGGGCGAGATCAAGGTCGGGCACACGGTGCAGCTGTCGTTCGTCGACCAGACGCGCAAGCTCCCCGACAAGAAGAACGTATGGGAGGCGATCTCCGACGGCCAGGACATCCTCACCGTGGGCAAGTTCGAGATCCAGTCACGCGCCTACCTCGGACGCTTCAACTTCAGGGGCCAGGACCAGCAGAAGCTGGTGGGCAACCTCTCCGGCGGCGAGCGCGGGAGGCTGCACCTCGCCAAGACGCTGCTCGCCGGCGGCAACGTGCTGCTCCTCGACGAGCCGTCCAACGACCTCGACGTGGAGACGCTGCGCGCGCTCGAGGATGCCCTCACCGAGTTCGCCGGGACCGTGATGGTGATCTCGCACGACCGCTGGTTCCTCGACCGCATCGCGACGCACATTCTCGCGGCCGAGGGGGATTCGCAGTGGGTCTTCTATCCCGGCAACTACCACGAGTACGAGGAAGACAAGCGCGAGCGGCTCGGCGAAGAGGCTGCAGCGCCGCACCGGCTGCGTTTCAAGGCGCTCAAGTAGCGCCGCCGATTCCTACATCGCGGACCGCGCCTTGCCGACTTCGGCGAGCGCGCATCGCAGCTACATTCATGTCGTCGGGCGCTCCCGGACACGGCATGAAAGACAATCACTTCTTCGCGGACGTCGATCTTCCCTTCCACGTGTGGGTGCGTGAAGGCCGGCGTTGGGTGCTGCGCGATGCGCGGCTGCCCTCGGAGGGCGAGCCTACTGCGACCGAGGAGCCTGTGCCTGGATCGAATCGCCGGGATTCTCGCCGCTAGGCTTGGAGGCGTCGCCGATCTCCACGATGCGAATCGACGCGCGCACGACCATGCCGGTCATTTCCTGCAGGGCGGTGAGATTCTCGCCGGCCTCGCGCGTCTCGCGATAGGCCTCGACCAGGCTCGTGTGCAGCAGCTCCACGTCCTGCTCATCGCGAAGCCTCCCGGGCCGACACGCCTCGGGAAGACGCCCGATATCCTCCGGTGTCCAGATTGCGACGTAATCCCGCAGGATCGCGACGACTTCGAGGGGGCTCTTGGCGGTGTCGACCCGGCGGTACCAGGCGAGCACGTAGTTTTTGGAATACGCCATGGGAAGTTCGGGCGATTATGGTGCGCCCCTCGAGTCCTGGATGTAGGACCGGCGGCCGTGCGTCCGTAGGATTCGGCTTACGCGGAGGGTCGAAGTACCCGCAGGGGTTTCTTGAACCGCTGCAGCTCGTTCAAGCGCGCGATCTGGATCGAAGCGCGCATGAAGAAGCTCCACATCTCCTGCAGCACGCCGAGGTCGGCCTGCGTGCCGCGCAGCCGCCAATACTCCTGGGTAAGGCGCGCGCTGTAGCGGGAGATGTCGGACTCGTCGATCACGTGGCCCGGAAGGCAGTTGTGCGGGATGCGCGCGAAATCGCTTGGAGAGAGCGCGGCGAGGTATTCGCGCGCTAGGCGCACCACCTGGAGCGTATTGGTGGTCTTCTCGATGTCGCGATGCCAGGTGAGCATGGCGACCATTTTCGGCCGCCTTCACGTGACGTGGCAGTAGGCCGTGGGCGCGCCGCGGTGTAGGTTATGACTTACATGCATGGACGAACAAAATTCGCGCGCCTTGCCGTCGCGTGGCTTCTCACCGTGCTGGCGGCAGCGGTGGCGTTTTCCGGGTGCACCCGCGGCCCGCGGTTGGACAAGCTCGAGCGCGACGCGGTGGTGCTCGCCTTCGGCGACAGCCTCACCTTCGGTACCGGGGCGGACCCGCGCGAATCGTATCCGGCGGTCCTCGAGCGCGCCATCGGGCGCAGGGTCGTGAACGCTGGCGTTCCAGGCGAGGTGAGCGCCGAGGGCCTCGCGCGCCTGCCCGAAGCGCTCGACGAGGCGCAGCCTCGCCTGCTGATTCTCTGGCACGGCGGAAACGATTTCCTGCGCCGGCTCGACGAGGCGCGCGCCGCCGAGAACCTGCGCGCGATGATCCGCCTCGCGCGCGGGCGCGGCATCGCGGTGGTGCTGCTCGCCACGCCCAAGCCCGGCTTGCCGCCGTCGGTGCCGCGATTCTACGGCGAGATCGCCGCGGAATTCGCCATTCCATTCGAGGACCAGGTGATCCGCAGCGTTCTCCTCGACAACGCGCTCAAGTCCGACATGGTCCATCCCAACGCGCGCGGCTACGCGGCGATAGCCGCCGCGCTGCAGAAGGTCCTTCTCGAGAGCGGCGCGATCTAGCGAGCTTCCCCGACGCGCCGTGGGAAGGCGCCGACGCAAGAAACCGGGCGCGTCCTACTCTTCGCTTGCGATTCTCTCGCTGGTGGCGTGCGCCGCGACGATCTAGATTCGTCGAAGGTGCATCCATTCGGAGAGATTCGATGAGACTCAAGAGCGAATACCGCCCCCACCGCCACGCCAAGCTGCCGCCGATCCTCGAGATCGACGACGATGGATTGCCCATCGCCGAGCCGCTCGAGAGCTGGCGCCAGCCGCGTTGGTCGTCGGATGCCGATACCCCTGCGCTGCAGATGGACGACTGGCCAGGCGAGCTCGACGAGTAGCCCACAACATTCTTCCAACAGGAGGCCCCCATGAGGAAGCCCCTTCGCGCATGCGCCGCGGCGTCGCTCATCGCCGCGTTCCCGATCGCCGCTGACGCGGCGCGCGTGACTTCGACCGCGCCCGCCGCATCGGCGACCACGACTTCGACCACGCCGATGGCCACCACGACGGCGCAAACCCCGTTCACCGCGCCGGTGTCCTCGCCCGTACCCGTCGCGCCGACGCCAACGGCGACGCCAACGCCCACGCCCACGCCGACGCCCACGCCTCCGACAACGACCCCTGCGCCGGAAACGCCGGTCGTGGGCGTCAACCCCGTCGGCGCGCGCGTGGTGCTGGAGCCCGTGCCGGTCGTCGACGGCATCAGCGCGAATGGCGAGCGCATTTCAGGAACGACCACCGCGGTCGGCGCACCCACCCCGGCTTCCGCCGCGGGCGTCGCCGCGCCGTCGATCGAATTCGCCGAGGTTGACCTCGACCGCGCAGTGCGCCGTGAAACGCGCCGCACGCAGCGCAAGGTGGCGCGCAACGAGCAGCGCCTGTACACGATCGCGCCGCGCACCAACGTCGATCGCAGCCACGAGATGCCCGACGATCCGGTGAGCCCGGCGATCTCGCCGCCCGACCGCGGCAGGATCCAGTACTGAGCATGCGCGGCTCGCGGCCGGCGCTGCTCGCGTCGGCTCTCCTGTGCCTGGCGCTCGCTTCGCCCTGGGGCGAGGCGGCCAATGCGCGCCGCGCGCCGGCCAACGGCAAGGGCAATGCTTCGCTCGATGCCGCAGCGATCAACGACGCCTCGCGCCAACCGCTGCTGGCTCGCGGCGCGCACGGCGCGGCCGTGGTGCGCGCGCAGGTGCTGCTCGATCGCGCCTGGTTCTCGCCCGGCGAGATCGACGGCGGATTCGGCGACAACATGCGCAAGGCCGTCGCCGCGTTCCAGGACGCGAAGGGCCTGACCGCGAGCGGGCGCATCGACACCGACACGTGGGAAGCGTTGCGCGGCGCCGACGATCATGTGCTCACCTTCTACACGGTGACCGACAAGGACGCGGCCGGCCCGTTCGTGAAGATCCCGGCCGACATGATGGAGCGCGCGACCCTCGCGAAGCTCGACTACGAAAACATCGAGGAGGCGCTCGCGGAGCGCTTCCACTCGAGCCCGAAGCTGTTGCGCAGCCTCAACCCCGGCGTGGCCTACCGGGCCGGCGACCAGATCCTCGTGCCGGATGTCGCCACCTCCAAGCCGCAGGGCAAGGCGGCGGCGCTCGCGCTCGACAAGGCGCAACGCGTGCTGCGCGTGCTCGACAAGGGCGGCGCGACCCTGGCGCAATTTCCCATCAGCGTCGCCGGCAAGCGCGACGAGCTGCCCGACGGGCGCTTCCGGATCGTGAGCGAGGTGAAGGATCCGGTGTTCGAGTTCGACCCCGCGAAGCTCAACGACACCAATCCCCGGCATGCCAAGGCGAAGATCGCCGCGGGCCCGAACAATCCGGTGGGTGTCGTATGGATGGGACTGAACAAGCCGCACTATGGCATCCATGGAACGCCGCAGCCGTCGCTCGTGGGCCGCACGGAGACGCACGGCTGCATACACCTCACCAACTGGGATGCGCTCCGGCTGGCGGCCCTGGCCGCTCCGGGGGTGCCCGTCGACGTGCGCGGCTGACCATGCCGGCGGCGAGTCGCGTCGCGCTCGCGCTCATCGCGTTCACCGCGGCGGTCATCGGCATCTCCGCGGCCATCGGTAACCGCGCCGTCGCCGTCGCGCCGGCGGTCGCGGTCGCGAGGCCCGCGATCCAGGATGTCATCGACGATTCCGTGGTGCTCGCCCCGCGCAAGCTCCTGCTGCCGGTCGAGGGCATTCGCGCCGAGAACCTGCGCGACACGTTCGAGGAGAAGCGCGGGCTGCGCCGGCACGAGGCGCTCGACATCATGGCGCCGCGCGGCACGCCGGTGCTCGCCACCGCTGAGGGGCGCATCGCTAAACTTTTCCGCAGCGCCTTCGGCGGCATCACCGTCTACCAATTCGATCCCGACGAGAATTACGTCTACTACTATGCGCACCTGGATCGCTATGCCGATGGCCTGAAGGAGGGCATGCCGATCGCGCGTGGGCAAGTGCTGGGGTATGTGGGCAGCACGGGCAACGCACCCGCCACTGCGCCGCACCTGCATTTTTCGATCTTCCGGCTCGGCCCCGACCACCGCTGGTGGAAAGGAACCGCGGTCAATCCCTACCCGTTCCTCAGGCGATAAGCCCGCTGTAGGACTAGGCCTACAAGCAAATCAGACTTTCGACCGTGGCGGCCCCTACGTACCGGGGTACACGCTTTGCTCATGGACAAGAGCGACGAAGAATCCAAACCCGCTCCGGGCGAGATTCCGCCGGACGTCGCGACGGCTTTCACGGGAGAAGACCCTCCGGAACCCTCCGGCTGGAACCGGCGCAACTGGTTCATTACCGCCTGGCTGGAGAGGCTCGAGCGCGAGAAGCTGGAGCGTCCCTAGCCGCCCCGGCGCGAGCCGAAGCGCAGCGCATAAGCCCGCGTGAATTCGGCGCCGAGGAAGAACACCTGCGCCGAGTAGTACACCCACACAATCACGACGACCAGCGTTCCGGCCGCGCCGAAGGGTGAGGCGATGGCGCTTTTCCCGAGGTAAAGGCCGATCAGGTACTTCCCGATCCAGAAGAGGAGCGAGGTCATCGCGGCGCCGACCCACACGTCGTGCCACGCGAGGCGCTCGCTCGGGATGATCTTGTAGACCATCGCGAAGAGACCCGTGATCACCGCGAGGGAGGCGACGAGCTCGATCGCGCGCAGCGCCAGGGTCGAGCCCGGCAGGCCATCGACCACATGCGCGCCGACCGCGGTGATCGCGGCGCTCGCCACCAGCGAGACCATCATCAGGAAGCCGATCGTGACGACCATGCCGAAGGACAGAAAGCGCCTGCGCAGCGCCGTCCACACCCCGCGCCATGGCGGCGGCTCGAAGCGCCAGATGCGATCCAGGTCGCGGCGCAGCTCGGCGAAGACGCCGCCCGCGCCCACCACCAGCGCGGCGAAGCTCAGCGTTGCGGCGATCACGCCCTGGGTGCGATCGTCGGCGGCCTCGAGCACTCCCTGCACGGCCTCGGCGCCCTTGGTCCCGAGGAGGTCCGCGAGCTGCGCGAAGAGGAGCTGGCGCGCCGTATCGTCACCGATGGCGAGGCCCGCGATCGCGATCACGAGCAGCAGCAGCGGGGCCATCGAGAAGAGCGTGAAGAACGCGAGCGCCGCGCCCATGCTCGGCGCGCCGTCGCGGTACCAGCCGAGACCCGCCTCGCGCGCGAGAGGCCAGGCTGCGGCGAGAACGCTCCTGGCGGTGCTTGCGAGGAGCGAGACGAGAGGTTGGCGAGGCAGCGGCGCGGCGGTCATTCGCCGCTCTGACAGCGGCGCGCGCCGGCGGTTCTGCGGGCCCGCTTCAGTTCGCGGCGAGCCAGTCCACCGCGAGCGATGAGAGCGCCTTCACGCCGAGCACCAGGCATTTCTCGTCGAGATAGAAGCGCGGGCTGTGTCCGGTGGCGGCGGCGCTGAGGCTGCGATCGGGAGGCGTGCAGCCGAGGCGGAAGAAGAGGCCCGGCACCGCCTTCTGGTAGAAGGAGAAGTCCTCGGCGCCGCATACCTTGTCGACCACGCCGATGTTGTCGTCGCCCACCACCCGCGCGAGCGTCGGCAGCGCCCACTGCGTGAGCTCGGGATCGTTGACCGTCACGTCGTAGCCGCGCTTGATCGCGACCGTGGCTTTCGCGCCCCCGGAGGCGGCGATCATCTCGGTGATGCGCTTCACGTGCTCGTGGATGTCGCGGCGCTGCGCCTCGTCGAAGGTGCGGATGGTGCCTTCCATCTTCACCTCGTCGGGAATGATGTTGCTGCGGTTGCCGCCGCGGAAGACGCCCACCGTCACTACCGAAGGCTCCTTGGTGATGTCGACGCGGCGCGCAACGATGGTCTGCAGCCCGAGGACCACCTGTGCGCCGACCACGATCGGATCGACGCCGCGCCAGGGCATCGCCCCATGGGTCTGGATGCCGCGCAGGAAGATGCGCAGCTCGTCCGACGAGGCCATCATCGGGCCGAAACGATAGCCGATCTTGCCGGTGTGCTGGTTGGAGGTCACATGCAGGCCGAAGATCGCGCCGACCTCGGGCGCTTCGAGGCAATGCTCCTCGATCATCAACTGCGCGCCGCCGCGTTCGTCGTCGGGCGCGCCTTCCTCCGCGGGCTGGAAGAGGAACTTCACCGTGCCGGGAAGCGAAGCGCGCATCCCGGCGAGCACCTCGGCCACGCCCATCAGGATCGCCGTGTGCCCGTCGTGCCCGCAGGCGTGCATCACGCCGCAGGACATGCCGTTCCAGTCGGTCTTCACCGTGCTCTTGAAGGGCACGTCGACCTCCTCCGTCACCGGCAGCGCGTCCATGTCGGCGCGCAGCGCGACCACCGGACCTGGGCGCCCGCCGCGCAGCAGCCCCACCACGCCGGTGTGCGCCACCTTTTCCTTCACTTCGATGCCGAGCGCGCGCAGGTGCTCGGCGACGATCTTCGAAGTGCGAAATTCCCGGTTGCCGAGCTCGGGGTTCTGGTGCAGGTCGCGTCGCCAGGCGATGACCCGGGGCTCGACCCTGCGGGCTCGCGCGTCGAGGTCGGAGGCGAAGGCGCTGTCGGGTGCGTTCACGCGATAGAGTTTACCGGGTTACGCTTGCATCCATGAACGATCGCGACGACAAGGACGCGCGCCTGGGCGAGGACATCCGGCTCCTCGGGAGGCTCCTCGGCGACACCATTCGTGCCTACGAGGGCGGCGACACCTTCGAGCGCATCGAGGCGATTCGCCGCCTGGCGGTGGCGAGCCGGCGACTCGAGGACGTGGAGTCGCGCGGCGCGCTGGCGCGAACGCTCGATGCCCTGAGCGACGAGCAGGCGGTCGCGGTGGTCCGGGCCTTCAGCTACTTCTCGTTGCTCGCCAACATCGCGGAAGACCGGCACCACGTTCGCCGCGCGCGCGACAACCGCCGCGAGGGCGCACCGCCGCTGCCGTCGACGTTGCGCGGGCTCTTCGCCGACGCGCGCGAGCGCGGCGCGCGCCGGGAGGACGCCGCCGAGCGCCTCGCGAAGATTCGCGTCCACCCGGTGCTCACGGCGCATCCCACGGAGGTGCAGCGCAAGAGCACGCTCGACTGCCAGCTCGCCATCGCGGAATGGCTGGGAAGGATGGATGCGCCCGGCCTGCTGCCGGAGGAGCGCGACGCGGCGGTGATCGAGCTGCGCCGCCTCATCGCCACGCTGTGGCAGACGCGCATGCTGCGCGCCGTGAAGCTCGGCGTGCGCGACGAGATCGAGAACGCGCTCGCCTATTTCGGCTACACCTTCATCGACACGATCCCGAGCCTCGTCGCCGAGGTCGAGGATTCGATCGCGGCCCTGCCCGGCGACGCCCCGCGCCCCGAGCTGCCGGTGCTCATCGCGGTCGGCAGCTGGGTCGGGGGCGATCGCGACGGCAACCCGTTCGTCACCGCCGAGATGCTCGAATTCGCCTTCCGGCGCCACGGCGAGGTGATCGTCGACCATTACCTGGGGCAGGTGCACGCGCTCGGAGGCGAGCTGCCGCTCTCGGGCCTGCTCACGCGCATCACGCCGGAGCTCGCGAGCCTCGCGGAGCGTTCCCCGGACCGCTCGCCTCATCGCCAGGACGAGCCGTACCGGCGCGCGCTCACCGGCGTCTATGCCCGGCTCGTCGCGACGGCCACGGGGCTCGGGCTGCGCTACGAGCACCGCGCCGCGGTCGGAGTCGGCGAGCCCTATGCGAACGCCGCGGAATTCTCCGCCGACCTCGACGTAATCGACGAGTGCTTGCGGCGCGGCGGCAGCGCGCTGCTCGCCGATGGCCGGTTGAGATCGATTCGCAAGGCGGCGCGCGCGTTCGGCTTGCACCTCGCCACGATCGACCTGCGGCAGAACTCCGACGTCCACGAGGTGGTCGTCGCCGAGCTCTTTCGCGAAGCGGGTGTCGCTGCGGATTACCGCTCGCTCGCCGAAGACGAGCGCCGCCGGCTCCTTCTCGCCGAGCTCGCCTCGCCGCGGCCGCTTCGCTCCGCGTTCGCGACCTACACCGAAACCGCGCAAGGCGAGCTCGCTATCTTCGAGGCCGCGGCCGCCGTACACCGTCGCCTCGGGCCCGAGGCGATCCGCCAATACGTCATCTCGAAGACCGACAACGTCTCCGACCTCCTCGAGGTCGCGGTGCTGCTGAAGGAGGTCGGGCTGGTGACGCCGGGCGCGGCGCCCTCGTCGCGGCTGCAGATCGTGCCCCTCTTCGAGACCATCGCGGACCTGCGCGCGGCGCCGGAGACGATGCGGGCGTGGCTGGGGCTGCCCGCGGCTCGCAGCCTCGTGCATTCGCTCGGCGACCAGCAGGAAGTCATGCTCGGCTACTCCGACAGCAACAAGGACGGCGGCTACGTCTCCTCGAATTGGGAGCTCTACAAGGCCGAAGTGGCGCTCGTCACGGTGTTTCGCGCCGCCGGCGTACGCCTGCGCTTCTTCCACGGCCGCGGCGGAACCGTGGGACGCGGCGGCGGGCCGAGCTACGACGCGATCCTGGCGCAGCCGCCCGGAAGCGTCCAGGGAGAGCTCAGGCTCACGGAGCAGGGCGAGGTGATCGCGAGCAAGTACGCCAACCGCGACATCGGGCGCCGCAACCTCGAGGCGCTCTTCGCCGCCACGGTGCGCGCGACGCTCGACGGGGTGCCGTCCGCCGACCACGAGGGCTTTCACGCCGCGATGGAAGAGCTCTCGGCGGAGGCGATGCGCGCCTACCGCGACCTGGTCTACGACACCGAGGGCTTCGAGGAATACTTCCGCGCCACGACGCCGATCGGCGAGATCGCCGAGCTGAACATCGGCTCGCGCCCCGCGTCGCGCAAGGCGTCGAGCCGCATCGAGGACCTGCGCGCCATCCCGTGGGTGTTCTCGTGGGCGCAGTGCCGCGTGATGCTGCCCGGATGGTACGGATTCGGCGCCGCGGTGTCGGCGTTCGTCGCGCGGCACGGCGCCGAGGGCAGCGCGCTGCTCGCGCGCATGGCGCGCGAGTGGCCCTTCTTCCGCGCGATGCTCTCGAACCTCGACATGCTCCTCGCCAAGGCCGACCTCTCGGTCGCCGCGCGCTACAAGGAGCTCGCGCAGGACGCGGCGCTCGCCGATCGCATCTTCGCGCGCATCCGCGGCGAATTCGACGCGACCGTCGCGGCCGCGCTGGCGATCACCGGGAGCAACGGCTTCCTCGCGTCGAACCCGTCGCTCGCGCGCTCGATCCGCAATCGCTTCCCGTACCTCGATCCGCTCAACCACCTGCAGCTCGAGCTGCTCAAGCGCTATCGCAAGGGCGATTCCGAGGATCGGGTGAAGCGCGGCATCCACCTGTCCATCAACGGGCTGGCGGCGGGACTGCGCAACTCCGGCTAGCGGCTGGCGAGCGTGCCGACGAGGCCTACGATGCCGATGCCGAGCGCGGCGAGCGCGTCGCCGGCGATGAGCCCGCCGCCGAAGAGCGACGTCGAGCTCATGTCTTCAGGCAGCGCCTTCCCATCCTTCGAAGGCTTCGGCTTGAACACCGTGTTCCACGCGCTCGAGGCGATGCCGCCGGCGCCGAACCAGAGCGACGTGTTGAGGTTCACGAAGCCGCCGAAAGAGGAGGCGTACGGCGAGGGCAGGAGCACCGCGTCGACGACGAAGTCGGTGGCGAAGCCTGCGCGGCTCGCGGCCGCGAACTTGCGCCACGCGGCATTCTGCAGGATCAGCTTGCGCGCGACCTGCGTGGCGAAGCCAAGGCCCACCCCGACCCAGATTGCGGTGATCTGGTAGGGCTTGGGATCGGTGAGGCTGCGCAGGATGCCGACGAACTTGTAGGTCATCGCCGCGCTCCAGTTCGCCGGCTGCTCGCCCGCCTTCATCGTCGTCTGGTCGAGCAGCAGGACGGGGTACGCGGTCATGAAGAGCTTGGCGAACACCACGCCCATGATCGCGCCCATCAGGATGCCGGCGACCTGGTAGCGGAACTGCATCACGCGATTGGTGCCGATGCGCCATCCGGTCGAGCGGTCCTGCTGCATGTCGGCCGCGGTGTTGGTGGAGATCAGCATGATCGCGCCCGCCATCAGGCCCACGACCGGGTCCTTGAGGCCGAGCGTGGCCATGATGAGTACGGTGACCACGAACGCCGAGGAGATCGGGTTGCTGTCGCTGATGCCCAACGAGATGCCGTTCACCATCGCGAAGACGAACACCAGCGCGACCGCGAGCGTGAGGTACCCGACCGGGTGCCCGAGCACGAAGTGGCCGCTCGCGACGATCCCGATGCCCCACGCGATGATCCAGAACACGAGCTTCTGCGTATTGACGCGTTTCCAGTCGGCCGGCTCCGCCTTCGGCGCGGCCGACTTCTCGCGCCAGCGCTTCTGCGCCTCCCAGAAGATCAGGGCGAGATCGAGGGCCGCGGCGCCCATGATCATGCCGAGCGCGATGAGGAAGGTGATCTTGCGGAAGGGATCGCCTTCCTTGAGCCAGCCGATCGAGACGAAGTACGGAATCAGCGCCCAGCCGAGAAGGCCCGCCACGATCGCCGGGATGCCGATGCGTGCGCCGACCACCATGCCCGCGCCGAAGGTCGACGCCGAGAACTCGATCGCCTCGAGCCACGCGACCTTGGTCGCCGCGACCCCGCTCGCAATCCCGATGCCGATCCCGCTGCCGAGCTTGTTGACCGATTGGCGCAGCAGCACCGGATCGGTGAGCGCGCGCAGGATGTTGGCGACCGCGAGCCCGGAGGGGAAGGTGAGCTGCATGCGGTCGACGAGGATCGGCGTGTAGAGCATGCCGACGCCGGCGGCGAACATGCCGATGCAGAGGAANNNNCTGGATGAGGACGCCCAGCGCCGAGAGCGAGGCGACCGAGGCAGCCGCCGTCTGGATGTAGTTCGCGCCGTGCTTGCCGTCGGCGCCGTAGCCGTAGGTGACCGTCGAGCCGAGGATGCCCGCGAGCACCTGGCCGCCAATGAAGAAGCCCAGCGAGAAGTTCATGTAGGAGGCGGTGACGCCTCCGAGCGGGCCGAGGATGAAGATCCCGATCCCGAGCAGCAGCGCGTGGTATTTCCAGGTGCCCGTGGCCGGGAGCCACGACCACCGAGGCGCGCCGGGCACTGCGGAAGCGGCGGTGCTCATGGGCGTGAACGGTATCACGCCCGGGGCTTCATTTCACGATTTCGAACGTGCCTTTCAGCGGAAACCACTGCTTGTCGTTCGAGGCGAAGGCCACCAGCGCGTGGTCGCGGAAGGCGGCGAGGTAGGAGACCACCGAGACATCGTCGGAGATGCGCGCGCTCGCATATCGTTTCTCGCGAGTGGCCTCTCCGGGCTTGCCCCCGAGCTTGTGGTATTCGACGCTGCCGTCCGCGTGGAAGACGTGCTCGTGGGTCTCCCCGCGCGTCGGGCCATCGTTCCATGAAAAGCGGATGGTGTGTCCGGTGATGCGGTCGTCGCGGCGATCGTCGGGCATGGCGTCCTCCTGCGGCAAAACCGTGCGACAGCGCGCCTTGCGGCGCGTTCTCGCGATAGGGTGGACCGACCGGGCCTGTCCAGCCGCCCCCGAGTTTTGCTACGCTTAATCGCGCATGGCCCAAATCCCACCTCCCCATGAACACGAACGGTCCCGTCTCGCCGCGCGTCTGCGCGAGATCAACGACGAGATCCGCGCCTATCCGCAGCCCATCGCACGGTGCGACGCGCAGCTCGGCGGCCTGATCGAGGAGCGCGCGCGGATCCAGGCGGAGCTCGCCGAAATCGAGGCCCGCGCGGCCTAGGCAGGCCTGCTCGCCAGCGTGGCCGCGCCGGCGTAGAGTCGTCCTTCCGCAGGCAACCTTTGGGAGGAGGACGCCATGGAACCAGTCGGAGTGTTTCGCAGGGCGATCGCGGTCATCATCGACGGGATCCTGCTCATGATCGTCGGCTATGCGCTCGCGCAGGTGATGGGGGGCGCGACCGCTACCGGGTTCGAGCTGCAAGGCGGACCCGCCTTCATCTTCTTCGGCATCGCGCTCGCCTACTACATCGTGATGGAGGCGGTCACCGGGCAGACGCTCGGCAAGATGGCGATGAAGCTCAAGGTGGTGAAGAAGGACGGCGCCAAGATCGACTGGCAGGCCGCGATCGTCCGCAACCTGCTGCGTATCATCGACGGCTTCCTCTTCTACCTCGTGGGCGCGATCGTGGTGTGGGTGTCGAAGAACAGGCAGCGGCTGGGCGACATGGCCGCGAACACGATTGTGGTGAGCTCGAAGGCCGCCTGACGGGCGCGTCCGTCGCGGGCGGTCCGTGGCGGGCGCCTACTACTTATAGTCCGGGACGAACTCCACCTTGAAGGTGGTGGACGCGCCCTGCGCCGCTGCGACGATGGTCTCGACGCCCGGCTCGAAGGCCTTGCCGTCCGCGCGATCGCGTTGCGCGAGCAGGGCCACGCCGCCGGCGATCGTGAGCGTCTTGAAGGAGCCCTTCGGCAGCGTGATGCACGGGCCCGACGGCGACCGGCTGCACGAGAACGTCACCTCGACGCCATTGAGAGGCTTGCCGGCGGCGTCGGCGACGCGGACCTGGATGGAGTCGAACTGCGGTCCCACGATCGTTTTCTGGTTGTCTCCCTTGATCTTGGTGAGGGTCACCGATTCGGCGTGGGCCGGGAACGTGGCGGCGACGAGGGCCGCGGCGATGGTTGCTGCCAGTTTCATGTCTGCCTGAGAGGAAGCGGAAAAAAAGAGCCGCCATTTTACCTCGCGGGCTAGAATCCGCGCATGCCCCTCGACGAGCGCGCACGGCGAAACTCCCCGGCCATGCCGGAGTCGCAACGGAGCCATGCGACTCCTCCTGGTTGAAGACGACTCGATGATCGGCGAGGCCGCGCGCCAGGGCCTGCGCCATGAAGGCCACACCGTGGACTGGGTCCGTGACGGCGCGCAAGCCGAAGCGGCGGTCGCCGGCAGCGAATACGACCTTGTGCTTCTCGACCTCGGGCTGCCGCGGCGCGACGGCCTCGCGGTTCTCAAGGGATGGCGGGCGCGCGGCGTGAAGGTGCCGGTCCTGATCATCACGGCGCGCGACGCCGTGAGCGATCGCGTCGTCGGGCTCGACGCGGGCGCTGACGACTACCTCGTGAAGCCATTCGACCTGGACGAGCTGACGGCGCGGGTGCGCGCGGTCCTGCGGCGGCGCGCCGGCCGGGCGGAATCGACGGTGCGCGTCGGCGACCTCGAGATCGACGCCGCCTTGCGCCGCGTGCGCTGGAAAGGCAAGGAGGTGTCGCTTTCGGCGCGCGAATACGCGCTCCTCGAGGCGCTCGCCGACCGCCCGGGCGCGTACCTCACGCGCGCGCAGCTCGAGGACCGCCTCTACGGATGGGACGAGGAGGTGGCGAGCAACACCGTGGAGGTCCACATCCACGGGCTGCGGCGCAAGCTCGGCCCGAACGTGATCCGCAACGTGCGCGGCCTGGGCTACACGATCGGGAGGGATTCCTGATGTCGATGCGCCGGCGCCTGCTCGTGTGGCTGCTCTCGAGCGTGCTGCTCGCCGGGCTGCTGGCGACGCTGGTGGTGTTCTACCAGTCGCGCCAGCAGGCCAACGACATGTTCGACTATCAGCTGAGCCAGCTCGCGCTCACCCTTCGCGATCGCAGCTACGTGCCGAGCGAGCTCGCCGCCGCGCTGCAGGGGACCAAGGGACTCGACTTCGTGATCCAGGTCTGGGCGCCCGACGGCCGCCTGCTGTACGCCTCGCATCCGGAGTATGTGCTGCCCGTCGCGAGCCACCTCGGGCTCGCGGACATCGAGACGAAGGCGGGCACATGGCGCGTGTTCTCGGCCTGGCATGAGGGGCTCACCATCCAGGTGGCCCAGCATCGCCTCGCGCGCGAGGCGCTCGCCCTGGGCGTGGCGTTGCGCACGCTCATGCCCTTCCTGCTGGCGTTGCCGCTGATGGGTTGGCTCATCTGGCGCCTCGTGGGCCGGGAGGCGCGAGTGCTCGCGACGACCGCGCAGGCGGTGGCGAAGCGCACGCCCGAGTCGCTCGATCCCATCGAGGACGAGGCGGTGCCTGAAGAAGTCCGCCCGCTGGTCGACGCGCTCAACGGATTGATGGCGCGCCTGGGCGGGGCGCTCGCGCAGCAGCGGCGCTTCATCTCCGACGCGGCGCATGAGCTGCGCACGCCGCTCACGGCGCTCAAGCTGCAGCTGGCGCTCGCCGAGCGCGCCGAGGATCCGGCCGAGCGCGAGAAGGCGCACGCCACGCTGCGCGAGGGAATCGCGCGCGCCACCCATGTGGTCGAGCAGCTCCTCACGCTCGCCCGCGCCGATCCCGAAGCGGCGAGCGTGCCGCGCGGCCCCGTGGACCTCGAGGAGCTCGTTCGCCAGGTCGTGCAGTCGGAAGAAGCGGCGGCCGTGGCGAGCGGGATGAAGATCGAGCTGGATTCGCGCCTGCAGGGAGCGGGCGCGAGCGTCGTGGGCGATCGCGCCGCACTGCGCGCGTTGCTGGAGAACCTGCTCGACAACGCGATCCGCCATGGCGCCGGTCCCGTCACCGTGCGCATCTACCGCGATCGCGCGCAGGCGGTGATCGAGGTCGAGGACCACGGCCCGGGCATTCCGCCGGCCGAGCGCGAGCGCGTGTTCGACCGCTTCTATCGCGGCGAGGCGGCGGCCGAAGGCGGCACGGGGCTGGGGCTATCGATCGCCCGGCGCATCGCCGAGCGCCATGCGGGGAGGGTGGAGCTGCTCGACCCGCCGGGGGGCGGGCTTCTCGCCCGGATTACCTTAAGTCTCCCTTAAGTCGGGCCGTCCAGACTTCGGTCATCGCCCTGGATACCGGGGCAGTCAACCGACCGGAGACACACCATGAAGACGAGGACCCTCGTCGGCGCGCTCATCGCCGCCGGCCTCATCGGAGGCGGAGTCGGCGCCGCCATGGAATCGCCATTCGGCCACGCGCAGGCGGCTCCGTACTCCGCCGCGGGCGTCGCCGCGCCCGTCGCCAATCCTTCGGCCAGCACCCTGCCGCTCAACGGCTTCACCGAGCTGGTGAAGAAATACGGGCCCGCGGTGGTCAACGTGAGTGTCGAGGGAACGCGCAAGGTGCGCGCCGACAGCGAAGAATTCGAGATGCCGGACATTCCCGGCCTGCAGGACAACCCGGCGTTCCGCGACTTCTTCCGCGGCTTCCGCGGCCGCATCCCGATGCCGCAGGGGCAGATGCCGATGCGCGGCCTGGGCTCGGGCTTCATTGTGAGCCCGGACGGCTACATCATCACAAACGCGCACGTCGTGGACGGCGCGGACCACGTCACCGTCAAGCTCACCGACCGGCGCGAGTTCCGCGCGAAAGTGGTCGGCGCGGACAAGCAGACCGACATCGCGGTGCTCAAGATCGACGCGAAATCGCTGCCGACGGTGAAGATCGGCAGCTCCGCCGAGGCCAACGTCGGCGAGTGGGTGGCCGCGATCGGCTCGCCGTTCGGGTTCGAGAACTCGGTGAGCGCCGGGATCGTGAGCGCCAAGGGGCGCTCGCTGCCCGATTCGTCGTACGTGAACTTCATCCAGACCGACGTCGCGGTGAACCCGGGCAACTCCGGCGGCCCGCTCTTCAACCTCGCGGGCGAAGTGATCGGCATCAACTCGCAGATCTACTCGCGCAGCGGCGGCTTCCAGGGCATCTCCTTCGCGATTCCCGTCGAGATCGCGATGAACGTGAAGGACCAGATCGTCAAGCACGGCAAGGTGACGCGCGGGCGCATCGGCGTGACGGTGCAGGAAGTGAACTCGGCCTTCGCCGAATCGTTCGGGCTCGACCGCCCGCACGGCGCGCTGGTCTCGGCGATCGAGGAAGGCTTGCCCGGCGACAAGGCGGGGCTCGAGGTGGGCGACGTGATCCTCAAGTACGACGGGCGGTCGATCGAGCGCTCCGCGGATTTGCCGGTCCTCGTGGGCGACACCGCACCCGGCAAGTCGGTGCCGATGGACGTGTGGCGCAAGGGCGCGATGAAGCACCTCACGGTCGCGCCGACGCAGGGCGAGGCGAAGGAGGCGGTGGCCGAGAACGATCGTGCGGCGCCGCAAGGCCGGCTCGGCGTCGCGGTGCGCGCACTCACTGCCGACGAGCGCAAGGAGAACGGCGGCAAGGCCGGACTCTATGTCGAGCGGGCGGCCGGTGCCGCTGCGCGCGCCGGCATCCAGCAAGGCGACATCCTCCTCGCCTTCAACGGCGCGCCCCTCACGAAGCCCGAGCAACTGCGCGAGCACGTCGCCAAGGCCGGCAAGAGCGCCGCCCTGCTGGTGCAGCGCGAGAACCGCCAGCTCTTCGTCGCCGTGGAGCTCGGCTAAGTACCTCTGGAGACCCACCGTCGTTCCGGTCGGTGGGGCCGTGCGGCCTCGCAACGGGATCCCCCATCCCGTTGCGAGGAAGCCGGTTGCGATGAGACCGGTTCGGGAATAGTCTCCCCCCGCAGCCCGTTCACCACGGGCCACCCCACCGGAGACAACCATGAAGAAGCTGCTCGGCCTCGCCGCCGCCGTACTGCTCGCCCCGTCCGCAATTGCCGCCGATGCCGAGGCCGGCAAGGCCAAGGTGGCGCAGGTCTGCGCCGCCTGCCACGGCGCCGCCGGCGTGAGCGTGAGCGAGGCGATTCCCAACCTCGCCGCGCAGCGGTCCGGCTACATCGTGGCGCAACTGACCGCGCTCAAGGACGGCTCGCGCAAGGCGCCGATCATGAACGCGATCGCCGCACAGCTTTCCGCTGACGAGATGGCGAATGTCGCCGCCTACTTCGCTTCGCTCCCGGGTGCGGCGGCCGCGGCGAAATCCGAGTTCCTGGCGAACGTCGCCAAGACGGGCGTTCGCTTCCCTGAAGGCTATGAGAAGTCCTTCACCAAGTACCACACGATCAACTTCCCCGCGACCAAGCAGGTGCGCTACTACTACGCCAACCCCGTCGCGGTGAAGGCGGCCAGGGAGGGCAGGGCGCTGCCCGACGGCTCGGTTCTGTTCGCCGAGGTGTATTCCGCCAAGCTCGACGCCGAGGGCAAGCCGGTCACCGGAGCGGACGGCTTCTTCGCCGTCGACAAGCTCGTCGCCTACACGGCGATGGAGCGCGAAGCCGGCTGGGGCAAGGAAGTGCCCGAGATGCTGCGCAACGAGGACTGGAACTACGCCGTGTTCACGGCCGCGAAGCAGCATCGTCCGGGCGTGAACCAGGCCGAGTGCTTCGCCTGCCACAAGCCGCTCGACAAGGTGAGCTACACGTTCACGCTGAAGGAACTGGCGCAGGCGCCCGCGCCGGCGAAGTCCGGCTACTAGCTTCACCGGCGCCCGGCTTGGCATCTGCCGAGCCGGGGAGTAGCCTAGGCGGTGGGGGTGTTACAGGATCCCCGGGATTTACATCCCTCCAAGACGGTGCCCGTCCAATCCCTGTGGACACACGCGCGTAAAGCGCGGGCACACCTGCCATGCTTGGAGGATTCCATGCGTTACCAGCTTGCTCCCATCCATTGCCGTCCCTGGACGCTCAACGGGTTTTCGTTGAAGCTGATCGAGAGCCATTACGAGAACAATTACGGTGGCGCGATGCGCCGCCTCAACGCGATCACCGCGAAGCTCGAGTCGCTGGACTTCGCAAGCGCGCCGCCGCACGAAGTCACCAGCCTCAAGCGCGAGGAGCTCATCGCGCTCAACTCCACGCTGCTGCACGAGATCTACTTCGCGAGCCTGGGCGGCGACAGCAAGCCGACGCCGGCGCTTGCCGAGGCGCTCGCGCGTGACTTCGGCTCCGTCGACCGCTGGCGCGCCGAGTTCGTTGCGATGGCGCACGGGCTCGCAGGAGGTTCGGGCTGGGTGCTGCTGGTGTATATCCCGCGCGATGCCCGCCTCGTGAACCAGTACGCCTCCGACCACACACTCGCGATCGCCGGCGGCATCCCGATCCTCGCGCTCGACATGTACGAGCACTCCTATCACATCGACTTCGGCGCAAACGCGCGCGCCTACGTCGACGCCTTCATGCGAAACGTCGACTGGAAGGCGGTCGAGGACCGCTACACCGACGCGACCCAGGTCGCGCCGCCCCGCCCGCTCGTGCAGCCCGAGTTCGCCGAGGTGCCAGGAGTCGGCCCCGAAGAGGTGAAGGCGCTGATCGACGCGGGGAAGCCCGTGCAGTTCATCGACGCGCGCCCGCGCCACTACGTCTCGCGCACCCAGGACATCATCGAAGGGGCGACGTGGCGCGATCCCGAGCGCGTCCAGGACTGGATCGGCGAGCTGTCGAGGTCGGATCCGGCCGTGGTGTTCTGCGTGTACGGCTTCCACGTCGGCTGTCGGATGGCGGTCGCGATGCGCGAGGCGGGCATCGACGCGCGCTTCATGAAGGGCGGCCACTCCGCGTGGAAGGCGATGGGCGGGAAGATGAAGGCGTTTACGCCCTAGCGCCTGCGTCGGCGCGCGACTTGGCGACGATGCTCATGACGAGGACCAGGCTCGCAAGGGAGGCGAGCAGGTGCTTCGCCGTGTGCCCGCTCAGGAATCCGAGCGCCTCGAAGAGCGTTCGGTCGCCGAGCTCGGCCGCCTTCGCCGCGGCGTAGAGCGCGATCACGAAGCCGAAGGCGATGCGCTCGTGGCGCGGCGAGCCGGCGAGCGCTTGCCACGCCGGCACCAGCAACAGGGGCGCGACCTGCAGGAGCAGGTAGGGCCTGAGGTCGCCGATGCCGGTGCGCCCGGTGAAGAACCACCAG
>WNFM01338856.1_pt1 | contig 44133 bp, 45 predicted proteins | sample 5400271 | NCBI WGS metagenome assembly WNFM01 (sample SAMN13153352, study PRJNA577476) | soil metagenome | isolation source: 60 cm saprolite on Douglas fir-dominated hillslope | place: USA:California | collected 2013-09-17
GATCCGCCGCTACATCTCCTGGCGCAACCGCAACGCCTGCGACCGGAACCTACGAGAGGTCGTCAACCGGGCGAACGTTGCCTGACACGGCACTAGGACTTCGGCTTGGGAGGGAGGGACGCTGCGAAGTCGGCGGCCGCTTCGACCCAGCTGGCGAGGTCGGCGTCGGCAGCAGTCCCGACCGAGTCGACGTAAACCATGTTCTTCATCGGGCGGCCGGTGAAGTCCATCGGGCGGGTGTGGGGCTCGACCACGGCCCGCTCGGCGTCGGCGGGATCGAGGCGGACCATCAGGTCGTCGCCGATCACACCGACCGCCATGTTGCCCCCGAGCATGAAGGCGATCCCACCGAACATCATGCGCTCCGTCAGCTCGGCGCGCGGCGCGAGCAGGTCGCGGATGCGCTCGGCGAAGGCTTCGTCGTAGGCCATCCAGCCAGCCTAAACCGGCCGAGACGCCGAATCTGATTCGATAGCCGCCCATGGCCGTCAGCGCTCAGTACAGCGTCACCATCCGCGTCGAGCTGGATGCGCGGCAGGAGCCGCTGGGGAAATTGACCGCGGCGATCGCCGAGGCGGGTGGGCAGCTTCAGGGCGTCGACCTGGTGCCTGGGGCAGGGCCTGAGGGCAAGCGAGTCCGTGAGTTCACGATCGACGCCCAGGATCGCGAGCACTGGGAGAAGATCCTGCGGGCGATCGGATCGACCCGCGGCGCCCGGGTGCTCGACTACGTCGACCGCACGATGCAGATGCACCGGGGCGGCAAGATCGAGCAGCACAACAAGTACCCGCTGAAGACGCGCGACGACCTCTCGATGGCCTACACGCCCGGGGTCGCCCGCGTCTGCATGGACATCCACGACGACCGCGCCAAAGCCTTCGAGTACACGATCAAGAAGAACACTGTCGCGGTGGTCTCCGACGGCAGCGCCGTGCTCGGGCTCGGCAACATCGGCCCCGAGGCGGCGATGCCGGTGATGGAGGGCAAGTGCATGCTCTTCAAGGAGTTCGCCGACGTCGACGCCTTCCCGATCTGCCTCGACACCCAGGACACCGACGAGATCGTCCGCGCCGTCGAGCTGATCGCCCCGACCTTCGGCGGCATCAACCTCGAGGACATCTCCGCCCCGCGCTGCTTCGAGATCGAAGACAGGCTGAAGGAGTCGCTCGACATCCCGGTCTTCCACGACGATCAGCACGGCACCGCCGTGGTGACGATGGCGGCGCTGTTCAACGCGCTGAAGATCGTCGGCAAGCCGATCGAGGAGCTGCGGGTGCTGGTGGTCGGCCTCGGCGCCGCCGGGGTGGCGGTGACCAAGATGATGCTCGCCTCCGGCGTCACCCACATCGTCGGCTGCGACCGCCGCGGCGCCCTCTCGACCGAGCGCGAGGACTACCAATCCGGCGAGATGAACGCGATCAAGCGCTGGTACGCGGAGAACTCGAACCCCGACAAGTTGAGCGGCCAGCCGGGCGAGGTGATCGAGGGCATGGACATCTTCGTCGGCCTCTCCGGGCCCGGGATCATCGAGGCCGAGGCGCTGGGCAAGATGAACGACGATGCGATTGTCTTCGCGATGGCCAACCCGAACCCCGAGGTGATGCCCGAGGACGCCGCGCCCCACGTGCGGATCATGGCCACCGGCCGCTCCGACTACCCGAACCAGATCAACAACGTGCTCGCCTTCCCGGGGATCTTCCGCGGCGCCCTCGACGCCGGCGCCCCCCGCATCACCGAGGAGATGAAGCTCGCCGCGGCCAAGGGGATCGCCGAGGTGGTCACCGAGGACGACCTCTCCGAGGACTACATAATCCCCAGCGTCTTCAACCGCGAGGTAGCGCCGAAGGTCGCCGCCGCGGTGGTCGAGGAGGCCAAGCGCGACGGGATCGCCCGCTTCAACGACGAGACGGGCACCTTCGCCACGGTGGAGGTCCGCCAGTGAGAGGCCGGCGCTGACGCCGTGAAGGTACTGGTCACCGGAGCCAGCGGCCTGATCGGCTCGGCGCTGTGTGACTCGCTGCTTGTCCGAGGCGACGAGGTGGTCGGCCTCAGCCGCGACCCGGCCAGGGCCCGCCTCACTAACCCGAAGGTGGACTGGCATCCCTGGGAGCCGACGTTGGAACGGCCGCCCGCCGCGGCCTTCGACGGCGTCGACGGCGTGGTCAACTTGGTCGGCGAGAAGATCGCCCAGCGCTGGACCGACGAGGCGAAGAAGAGGATCATGGAGACCCGCCGCACCGGCACCCACAACCTGGTGCAGGCGATCGCGGTGCTGGACAGGCGGCCCTCGGTCCTGGTCAGCCAGTCGGCGGTCGGTTACTACGGCGACCGCGGCGAGGCGATCCTCGACGAGTCGACCGGGCCGGGCCACGGCTTCGACTCCGAGGTGGTCCAGGAGTGGGAGAAGGCGGCCCACGAGATCGACGGGACCGGGGTACGGCTGGCGATCACCCGCAGCGGCCAGGTCCTCGACGCCGCCGGCGGCATGCTCGGCGAGCTGCTGCCCCCGTTCAAGCTCGGCCTCGGCGGACCGCTGGCCGGCGGCGCCCAGTACGTCTCCTGGATCCACGCCGACGACGAGGTCGGGATCCTGCTCTGGGCGCTGGAGAGCGAGAAGGTGTCCGGCGCGATCAACGCGACGGCGCCGAACCCGGCCACCAACCGCGACTTCGCGAAGGCGCTCGGGCGAGCGCTCAGGCGGCCGGCGGCGATCCCGGTTCCGGGCTTCGTCCTCGACCTCAAATTCGGCAGCGAGTTCGGGGCGGTGCTGAGGGTAGGCCAGCGGGTGGTGCCGCGGCGAGCGCTCGACCTCGGCTACGAGTTCCGCCACCCGGCGCTGGACGAGGCGCTGCGGAACCTGCTCTAGGCGGGTTCTCGAGTGCCGCCGAGGGCTTTGGCAACCGTTTCGCGCAGCTGCCCGGCGCCGCCGGCTTCGCGGATCGCCTTCAATACCCGCGCCATCGCCAGCCGGCCGGACGCGCCCGAGACCTGGGCGATCCCGGCCGCTTCGACGACCGGCCGCGAGAAGCGTGCCGCAACCGGGTCGATCGCCGCGACGTAGGCGACGGTGGTGGAGTCCTCGGCCGCCCGGCGAGCGTCGGCGCCGACCGCCGCGAGGCGCCACCGCTGACCGCCCCCGCTGTCGTCGAGGCAGATCACCCGAACCCGCACGTCTCCGGCGCGGCCGCCGCCGCGGGCCAGCTCGGCGCGTGCTCCGGCGCAGGCGCCTCTCCCGGCCTTCGCCTCGGCACCATGGAGCGGAGCGCTGACGTAGACGCTCACGGTCGCGTTCCCGGCGACCCCTCCCCCGGCCCCGCAGCCGATCGCCCCCAGCGCCAGCGCCAAGTTCACCGGTACCAGGGCCCAGGCCCAGCGCCTATCCAAAGAAGACCTCGGCCTCCCCGAAGAGGGACTCGGGAACGGTCTTCAGCTCGGCGGTCGCCTCGGTCAGCTGAACGAGCTTGATCTCGGTGCCGCGCAGAGCGGTCATGGTCCCCCAGCTACCGGCGTCCGCGGCATCGATCGCGTGCAGCCCGAAGCGGGTCGCCAGCACCCGGTCGAAAGCGGTCGGGGTGCCGCCGCGCTGGACGTGGCCGAGTACGGTCGCGCGCGTCTCTTTGCCGGTGCGGCGCTCTATCTCGCCCTCCAGCCAGGGCCCGATTCCACCGAGGCGCACGTGGCCGAAGGCATCGAGCTTCTCGTCGTCCTGAGTCGGCACGCCGCCCTTGGGCTCCGCCCCCTCGGCGACGACGATGATCGGCGCGAAGCGGCTCGCGAAGCGCCGGCCGACCAGCTCGCAGACCTCTTCGACGTCGAATTGCCGCTCGGGGATGAGGATCACGTTGGCGCCACCGGCCAGGCCGGCGTGGAAGGCGATCCAGCCCGCGTGGCGCCCCATCACCTCGACGATCAGCACCCGGTGGTGGCTGTCGGCCGTCGTGTGCAGACGGTCGATCGCCTCCATCGCGATGTTGACGGCGGTGTCGAAGCCGAAGGTGTAATCGGTGGCGCTGAGGTCGTTGTCGATCGTCTTCGGCACCCCGATCACGGGAATGCTCGCCTGCTTGTGGAGGCGGGAAGCCGCCCCCAGCGTGTCCTCGCCACCGATCGCGATCAGACCGTCGACGCCGGCCGCAGCCAGGTTCTCGGCGATCCGCCCCGGCCCGCCGTCCTCGGCAAAGGGATTGGTCCGCGAGGAGCCGAGGATGGTGCCGCCCCGCGGCAGGATCCCCCGCACCTCGGGCACGCCGAGTGGGCGGCTGTCGCCCTCCAGCGGCCCGCGCCAGCCGTCGCGGTAGCCGACGAACTCGTGCCCGTAGTTGCTGACCCCCTTGCGGACGATCGCCCTGATCACCGCGTTGAGACCAGGGCAATCGCCGCCGCCGGTCAAGACTCCGATTCGCATCGGCGCAGCTTAGAAGCTGTCTGTGGCCGGCGTTAAGCGGTAGGTTCAAGCGGAACCAGCGAGGAGGAGAGATGTCCGAGTCGCCCGATCTCAAAGCAGTCACCCGGATGCAGCAGCAGGCCTGGTCGGAGGGCGATTTCGCGATGGTCGCCAGCCTCGTCTTCAACGCCGCCGAGACCCTTGCCGAAGCGCTGGAAATCCTGCCGGACGAGCGGGTGCTGGACGTCGCCTGTGGCAGTGGCAACGGCGCGATCGCCGTGGCGCGGCGCGCCTGGGGCAACACGGTCGGCTCCGATTTCGTCCCGGCTCTGCTCGAGCGCGGCCGCGAGCGGGCGGCGGCCGAGCGCCTCGAGGTCGAGTTCGTCGAGGCCGACGCCCAGGACCTGCCCTTCGAGGACGTCAGCTTCGACGTGGCGATGTCGATCTTCGGCGCCATGTTCGCCCCCGACCAGGAGCGCACCGCGGCGGAGCTGCTGCGCGTGGTCAAGCCGGGCGGACGGATCGGAATGGCCAACTGGACGCCCGACGGCGGGCTCGGCGCGCTCTTCATGACGATCGCCAAGCACGCGCCGCCACCGCCGGGCCTGGTCCCGCCAATGGCCTGGGGAACCGAGGAGAGGCTGCGCGAGCTCTTCGGCGACGGCATCTCCGAGCTGCGGATCGAGCGTCTCCCCTCGCGGCAGGTGTTCCGCTCCGCCGATCACTACCTCGACTTCTTCCGCACCTACTTCGGCCCGATCAAGATGGCCTTCGAGAAAGTCGGCCCTGAGGGTGAGGAGGCACTTGCCGCGGACCTGCACGCCTTCCTCGAGGAGGCGAACACCGCCGGCGACCGAGCACTGGTGATCGAGCCCGAGTACCTGCAGGTCGTCGCCACCCGGGCGGGATAGTTCAGCCGGGCTAGGCAAGCAGGTCAAGGACGCAGGGAGCGAAGTGTGCTCCGCACACGAGCGAGCGACCGAGGACGCCGAGATGCGCCGCCTAGCGCGGCTGAAATACCCGCACGGCGGCGCCGATCAGCAGCACCGTGAAGAAGACCAGACCGGCAACCGGGCCGCCCTGCCCGAAGGCGTAGGAGACCGTCATCGCGGCCAGAGCCAGAAAGAGCGTTACGACCATTCCCATCGCGCCGGGACTTTACCCGCCGAGGGCGACGCGCGTCTCGCTGAGGAAGGCCGCGACGGCGTCCGCCGCACCCCGTGGGGAGCCGCCCTCGCCGGCAGCGCGGACGAGCCGGCTGCCGATGATGACGCCGTCGGCGATTTGCCCTACTTCGGCGGCCTGCTCGGCGGTCCCGATCCCGAATCCGACCGCCACCGGAATCTCCGAATCGGCCTTGGTCGCCGCCACCAGCTCGGCCAGGGCGGCCGGAACCTCGGCCCGCTCCCCGGTCGTTCCCACCGTGGAGACGACGTAGACGAAGCCGCGAGCGACTGCGCAGATCCGCGCCCGGCGCTCGGGCGGCGTCGTCGGCGCCACCAGCGGCACCAGGGCCAGGGCCGTCGCGGAGAAGTCCTCGCGAACGTCCTCGGCCTCGCCCAGCGGCAGGTCGGGGACAATCGCCCCGGCCGCGCCGGCGGCGACGGCGAGGCGGGCGAACTCCGAGGCGCCGCCGTGGGCGAGAACCATGTTGGCGTAGGCCATCAGCACGACCGGGACCCGCTCGGAAACGGAGCGGCAGACCTCGAGCGCGCTCGAGAGCGTCGCACCGGCCTTGAGCGCCGCCGTCGCCGCCGCATGAATCGTCGGCCCGTCGGCGAGCGGGTCCGAGAAGGGGACGCCGAGCTCGATCAGGTCGGCGCCGGAATCGACGTAGGCGGCGGCGACCGCCAGCGAGGTCTCGCGGTCGGGGAAGCCGGCCATCATGTAAGGCATCAGCGCCGCCCGACCTTCGTCCCTTGCAGCTCCAAAGGCGGCCGCGATCTGCTCCTCGCCAGTCAGCGCCCCCAGGACGGGAGCCTGGGGAGGACTCGACGGAGCCTCCCCGCTGTTGCTCCGTCGAGTCCTCCCCAGGCTCCCCGCTCGACCACCTCGGCGAGATCCTTGTCCCCGCGGCCCGACAGGCAGAGAACATCGAATCCGGCGGCGTCCGGGTTCTCCAGCAGCCAGGCGATCGCGTGCGAGGACTCCAGCGCAGGAATGATCCCCTCCAGCCGCGAGAGCTCGCCGAACGCCGCCAGTGCCTGTTCGTCGCCGATGCCGACGTAGCTGGCCCGGCCGGTATCACGCAGGTGAGCGTGCTCGGGGCCGACCCCCGGGTAGTCGAGCCCGGCCGAGACCGAGTGGGCCTCGAGGATCTGACCCTCCTCGTCGGCGATCACCGCGGAGAGCGAGCCGTGCAGGACGCCGGTGCTGCCGGCCTGGAGCGAGGCCCCGTGGCGACCGCTGTCGAGCCCCTCGCCGTAGGCCTCGACGCCGATCAGCGCCACCTCGGCGTCGGTGACGAAGGGGGTGAAGATGCCGATCGAGTTCGAGCCGCCGCCGACGCAGGCGATCACCCGGGCCGGCAGGGCACCCTCGGCGGCGAGTGCCTGTGCGCGCGACTCGTCGCCGATCACCCGCTGCAGGTCGCGGACCAGGGCTGGATATGGCGCCGGACCGACGACGGAGCCGATCACGTAGTGGGTCGTCTCGACGTTGGCGACCCAGTCGCGGATCGCGGCGCTGACCGCCTCCTTGAGGGTGCGGGCGCCGGCCTCGACCGGCGCCACCTCGGCCCCCAGCAGCCGCATCCGCTCGACGTTCGGCGCCTGGCGGCGGATGTCCTCGGTGCCCATGTAGACGAGGCACTCGAGGCCGAGCAGAGCGCAGGCCGTGGCGGTGGCGACGCCGTGCTGGCCGGCGCCGGTCTCGGCGATCACCCGCGGCTTGCCCATCCGCTGCGCCAGCAGCGCCTGGCCGATCGCGTTGTTGATCTTGTGGGCGCCGGTATGGGCGAGGTCCTCGCGCTTCAGGTAGACGGTGGAGCCGACCCGCTCGGAGAGCCGGTCGGCCCGGTAGAGCGGCGTCGGCCGACCGATGAAGTCGCGCCGCAGCAGGTCCAGGCGCGCCGTGAACCCGGCGTCCTCGCGGGCCTCGGCCCAGGCCGCAGTAAGTTCGTCGAGCGCCGCGATCAGCGTCTCCGGCACGTAGCGCCCCCCGTAGGGGCCGAACCGCTCCTCGACCGCGCTCATGATGAAGATTCCCGCTTCGCTCGCTGCGCGAAGAACCAGATATAGCTCATTTGGCTCGCTCCGCGCTCATGGGGCGGGGACGCCGGTCGGCTGCGCCGCCTCGAAGAAGGCCGCCATCGCCGCGTGGTCCTTGTGGCCGGGATCGACCTCGACCCCGCTGGCGACGTCGACGGCGTAGGGATGCGCGATCGCGATCGCCGCGGCGACGTTCTGCGGCCGCAGGCCGCCGGCGAGGATCGCCGGCACGTCAGAGCGGTGACCACGCAGCAGGTCCCAGTCGAAGCTCTCGCCAGTTCCGCCCCAGAGGCCCTTGCCACGGCGGTCGAAGAGGTGGAAATCGGTGCGGAACGCCTCGGCGGCATGGATGTCGGCGGCGCTGGCGACGTGGATCGCCTTGATCACCTTCACCCCGGTCCGCCGGGCCACCTCACCACAGAAGGAGACTCCCTCGGCCCCGTTCAGCTGCACCATCGTCAGCCCGGCGTTCTCGACCGCCCTGTCGACGTCCGCCAGCGTCGGGTTGACGAAGACCCCGACGACCTCGCACTTGCGGCGGAAGGCCGCCCCGATCTCGGCCGCGACGGCCGGCTCGCAGCGCCGTGGACTGCGCTCGTAGTGGATCAGGCCGATTGCCCAGGCGCCGAGGCGAACCGCCTCTGCCGCGTCGTCGGAGTTGGTGATCCCGCAGAACTTGACCCGCATGCCCCCAGGGTACGGGAGCTAGTTGCCGGGCGGTCCCTGCGGTTCGGACTGCGAGTCCTGGACCGAGTTCGGCCGGTCGCCAAGGGTCACCGTGGCGGTCTTGGTCGAGCCGCTGCGAAGGATCGTCAGTTCGAGCGTGTCCCCCGGCTTGGCCGCGTTGACGATGTTGACGATCTTGTCCATCCCCGAGACCTTCTTGCCGTTGACCTCTGTGATGATGTCGCCGCCGAGGCTGAAGCTGGCGCCGCCGATCGTCGCCGAGGTGGTGCCGCCTTCGACTCCCGCCTTGTCGGCCGGCCCGCCCTTGACGACGGTCTGTATCAGAACCCCTTCCTTGACCGGGAGGTTGACCGCCCGCGCCAGTTCCGGCGTGATCGTGGTGCCGCTGATGCCGAGGAAGGCGTGGGCGACTTCGCCCTTGGTCTCGAGCTGGTGGATCTCGGCGCGGACCGTGTCGATCGGGATCGCGAAGCCGATGCCGACGTTGCCGTTGCCGCCGCCCCCGGTCTCGATCTGGGAGTTGATGCCGATCACTTCACCGTCGGCGTTGATCAGCGGCCCGCCCGAGTTGCCGGGGTTGATCGCCGCGTCGGTCTGGATCACATTGGAGATCGAGAAGCCGTTGGGCGCCTGGATCTGGCGCTGCAGCGCCGAGACGATGCCACTGGTAACGGTGCGGTCGAGCCCGAACGGGTTGCCGATCGCGACCACGGGGTCGCCGACTTCCATCTTCGAGGAGTGGCCAAGGGTGAGCGGGTGCAGCTGTTCCGCCGGCGCTTCGACCTTGAGCAGGGCCAGGTCGGTCGCCGGGTCGGTGCCCACCACCTTCGCCTGGTAGGTCGTATTGGAGGAGCCGAGCTTGACCTGGATCCGGTTGGCGCCTTCGACCACGTGGTTGTTGGTCAGCACGTGGCCTTCGGAGTCGATCACGAATCCCGACCCGGTCGCGGTCCCGCCGCCTTCCGATTCGGGTTCGCCGAACGGCGAGAGCGATCGCGATTCCCGAGCCGGAATCTCGGATTCGATGAAGGCGACCCCGTCGCCGTCCTGGCGGTAGATCTGGTTGACGACGTTGGTGTCCCCTTCGCCGCTGCCCCCGCTGGACTTGTTGACGACCGGGGCCGCCAGCGGCGCGGCGACGGTGGTCGTCGAGCCGCCCTCGGCTTGGACCCAACCCGCTGCGATCGCGACCGAGCCGAAGGCGGCGACGATGGCGCCGCCGAGCAGCGCCGATCCGAAGGGGGTGCGGAGGAGCCTTCGTGCTCTGGAAAGCATGCGGGCGATGATCGAGCGCCGCGCTGAGCCGCCTCTAAATACTCTTGAAAGATTTTCTAAAATTCGGACGGCGCCGAGCCAGTCGCCTAGAAAAGGTGCTCGCGGGTGCCTTCATCGGCTCCGGTCAGCTCGCGGGTCTTCGCTTCCGGGTCCTCGGCAGTCATCAGCGCGCCGCCGATCAGCACCGCGTCGACGCCGACCCGCTCCAGCTCCTCCAGCTCGGGCCGGCCTGAGATCCCGCTCTCGGCGACCACGGTCTTGCCCGCCGGCACGTCCGGCATCAGTTCGAAGGTCGTCGCCAGGTCGACCGTGCCTTCGTCCAAGTTGCGGTTGTTGATCCCGATCACCTCGGCGTCGGCCTCCAGCGCCCGCTCAAGCTCGCTGGCGTCGTGGACCTCGACGAGGCAGTCGAGGTCGATCGACCGCGCCTCGTCGTAGAGCGAGCGCAGGACGTCGTCGTCGAGGGCGCGAACGATCAGCAGTACCGCGTCGGCGCCGTTCACCGCCGCCTCATAGAGCTGGTAGGGGTCGACGATGAAGTCCTTGCGGATGATCGGCAGGCCGCAGGCCGCGCGGGCCGCGCGCAGGTCCTCGAGCGAGCCGCCGAAGTGCGGCTCGTCGGTGAGGACCGAGAGCGCCGCCGCACCGCCGCGCTCGTAGGCGCCGACCTGCTCGGCGACGGTGGCCGTGGGGGCCGCGATAGCGCCGGCGCTCGGGGAGCGGCGCTTGAACTCGGCTATCAGCGAGAGGCCGGGGCGCACCAGCGCCTCGTTGAAGGGACGGTCCTCGCCGCGGGCGGAGAGCCGCGACTCGAGATCGGCCCGTGAGAGCTCGCGGCGACGCGAGTCGACTCCCTGCCTGGCCCCGGCGATCAGCTGCTCGATCATTCCCACTTGACTTCCAGAGCCTAGATGGTTGGCGCCGAGGCCGGGTGCGACCGGGGGGGCGCATGGCCGAGCAGGTCAAGGACGCAGGGTGCAGCCTTTGGCGGCGCCAAAGGCAAACCCGAGGACGCAGAGATGCGAAGCGCCAGGCGTGTCATCCGGGCGTGCCGGGCCTCGGCGCCAACCATCTCAGTCGCCAGCGGTGGCCGTCGCCGCGATCAGCCTCTCCTCGCCGAGGTCGGCGGCGAGGCCGCCGACGTAGATCGCCGCGGAGGCGTTGAGCAGGGTGAGGTCGCGGCGCGGGCCCGGCTCGCCCGCCAGCACCGCCCGCACCGCGTCGGCGTTCTCCTTCGGGGTGCCCCCAGCCACCGCCTCCAGCTCGGCCGGCGCGATGCCGAACTGGTCCGGCTCGGCGAACCACTCCGAGGTGCCGCCGTCGGCGACCTCGATCACCCGCGTCCGCGAGGAGATCGAGAGCTCGTCGAGGCCGTCCTCTGCCGCGACGACCAGCGCCCGCACGCTGCCGAGCCCGACCAGCGCCTCGGCGATCGTCTCCTGGTAGTGGCGGTCGGAGACGCCGAGCAGCTGCCGGTTGGCCCCGGCGGGATTGGTCAGCGGGCCGAGGAAATTGAAGATCGTGCGCACGCCCAGCGCCTTGCGGGCGGGGACCACGTGGGCCATCGCCGCGTGGTGGCGGGGGGCGAACATGAAGCCGAAGCCGACCTCGTCGATGCAGCGCCCGACCTGCTCGGGATCGAGGTCGATGTCGACGCCGAGCGCCTCCAGCAGGTCGGCGGAGCCACAGCGGCTGGTGTTCGAGCGGTTGCCGTGCTTGGCGACGGCGCAGCCCGCGCCGGCGGCAACCAGCGCCGCGGTCGTTGAGACGTTGAAGGTCGAGGGGCCACCGCCGGTGCCGGCCGTGTCGACCAGGTCCGAGCGAGCGCTGGACACGGGCGCGGCCAGCGCGCGCATCGTCCGCGCCAGGCCGACCAGCTCCGGGACCGTCTCGCCCTTGGCCCGCAGGGCGATCAGGAAGGCACCGGTCTGGACCGGGTCGGCGCGCCCCTCCATGATCTCCGACAGCACCGCCGATGCGTGGTCGGCGGTGAGGTGGTCACCGGCGCAGACCGCGTCGATCGCCCGGCTGACGACGTCGTTGGGCATTGGCTCAGTCCTCTCCGAGGAAATTCTTCAGCAGGTGCTTGCCCTGCGGAGTGAGGACGGACTCGGGATGGAACTGGACCCCCTCGGCCGGCAGCTCGCGGTGGCGGGCAGCCATCACGACGTCGCCCAGCGAGGCGCTCAGCTCGAGCTCGCCGGGAAGGTCGGGGTCGGCGACGAGCGAGTGGTAGCGACCGGCGAGGAGCGGGCTCGGCAGGCCGGCGAAGATCGTCCTGCCGTCGTGCTCGACCTCGGCGTCCTTGCCGTGGACCGGCTCGCCCTGGACCACGCGGCCGCCGAAGGCCTCGACCATCGCCTGGTGGCCGAGGCAGACGCCGAGCACCGGCGTGCCGGCCTCGGCGAAGGCGCGGATCGCCTCGACCGAGATCCCCGCCTCGGCCGGGGTGCAGGGCCCCGGCGAGACGACCAGCCGGTCGGCTCCGCGCTCGATCAGCTCGCCGGCCTCGGCGCGGTCGTTGCGGACGACTTCGACCTCCGCCCCCAACTCGCCCAGGTACTGGACCAGGTTGTAGGTGAAGGAGTCGTAGTTGTCGATCACGAGCACGCGCACGGTCACGCCCAATCCGGCTGTTCGCAGGCGACCTCGACGGCGCGGAAGACCGCCCTGGCCTTGTTCACCGACTCGGTGTACTCGTAGGACGGCTTGGCGTCGGCGACGGTGCCGCCGCCCGCCTGGACGTGCAGCTGGCCGTCCTTGACGACGACGGTGCGGATGTGGATCGCGGTGTCGAGGTCGCCGTCCCAGGAGAGGTAGCCGATGGCGCCGCCGTAGGAGCAGCGCTTGACCGGCTCGAGCTCGTCGATGATCTGCATCGCCCGCACCTTCGGCGCTCCGGAGAGCGTGCCGGCCGGCAGCGCCGAGCGCAGCACGTCCATCGCGCTGACCCCCTCGCGCAGGGTCCCGGAGACCTGGCTGACGATGTGGAGAACGTGGGAGTAGGTCTCGACGACCATCAGCTCGTCGACGGAGATCGAGCCGTACTCGCAGACGCGGCCGAGGTCGTTGCGCCCGAGGTCGACCAGCATCACGTGCTCGGCCCGCTCCTTGGGGTCGTTGATCAGCCGCTCGGCGAAACGCCGGTCCTCGTCCTCGCTGCGCCCGCGCGGGGAGGTCCCGGCGATCGGGCGCGTCTCCACCCGGTTGCCCATGACCTTGACCAGCGGCTCCGGCGAGGCGCCGGCGATCTGGAAGTCGCCGAACTCGAGGAAGTACATGTAGGGAGAGGGGTTGACCGCGCGCAGGCCGCGGTAGACGGAGAAGGCCTCGACCGGGGCGGGGGCGGAGAAGCGCTGCGAGGGGACGACCTGGAAGGCATCGCCGGCGTGCACGTACTCGACGATCCGTTCGACCGCCGCTTCGAACTCCTCCCGCTCCATGTTCGAGACGAACCGCGGCGGCTCGGGGAGGGACGGCTGCGCGGGGACGGGCACGGCGCCGCGCAGGCGCTCGCGCATCTCGGAGATCGTCGCGGCGGCGCGCTCGTAGGCGGCGTCGATGCCGCCGGCGGAGTCGGCGAAGGCACAGGCGAGGATCGTCAGCTCGTGGCGCAGGTGGTCGAAGACCACCATCGCGTCGGTCATCATCAGCGCCATATCGGGCAGGCCCAGCGGGTCTGGGTTCGGCTCTCCGAGCGGCTCGACGGTGCGCACCAGGTCGTAACCGAAGAAGCCGACGGCGCCGCCGGCGAAGGGCGGCAGGCCCTCGACCGGGGCCGGGCGGAAGTCCGCGAAGCGCTCGGCGACCGCGGCGTAGGGATCGGGCGCCGGCTCGCTGCGGCTCGGGCCCTCGCCGCCGGCGGCCTCCTCCCCGCTCCATTCCGAGAGCGTGCCGTCGCTCCAGCGCAGCACGGCCCGGGGGCGCAGGCCGACGAAGGAGTAACGGCCGACCTGGCCCTGCTCGGCGGACTCGAGCAGGAAGCAGGGCGAGCCCTCGGGCTCCCCGGCGCGCAGCTTGAGGAAGGCCGAGACCGGCGTCTCGCAGTCGTCGACGAAGCGGGCGCGCACGGGCACCACGTTGCCTTCGCGGGCCAGCTCCCGCGCCCGCTCGAGGCTCGGCTCGAGGCTCAGCTCGGAGAAATCACGCGTTCGTGTTCGCGAGGCGTCGGAGATCATCAGATTGCGACCGACGCCTCGCTCAACTCACTGGCCGCTACGGGCATTCAGCACTTCCATCACGGCCGCCTGCGAGACCCCGCGCGAGACCAGCAGCACGCTGAGGTGGTACAGCAGGTCGGCGGCCTCTTCGGCGACGCGTTCGTCGGACTCCTCGCGAGCCGCCCGTATGACCTCCTCGGCCTCCTCCTCGACCTTGGCCCCGATCAGGTCGTGGTCGTCGAGGAGCTTGACGGTGTAGCTGCCGTCGGGCCGCTCGACGGCGCGGCTGCGCAGGGTCCGCTCCAGCGCCGGAAGCGCTTCGTAGGTGACCGGGAAGGGCTCGCCCGGGGCAGGCGGAGCGTCCTTGCGGCTCGACGCCGAGCCCAGCACCTCGCGGTAGAAGCAGCTGCGCTGGCCGGTGTGGCAGGCGGGGCCCGCCGGGTCGACCATCGCCACGAGGGCGTCGCCGTCGCAGTCGTAGCGAAGCTGGCGCAGGTGCATGAAGCTGCCCGAGCTTTCGCCTTTTTTCCAGAGTTCGTCCCGGGAGCGGCTGTGGAAGTGCAGATCGCCGGTCTCGAGCGTCATTTCCAGCGATTGCGCGCTGACGTAGGCGAGCATCAGCACCTCGCCGGTGGCGAAGTCCTGGACGACGCAGGGCGCCAGCCCCCGCTGATCGAATTCGATTTCCCCGAACATCGGTCCAATCGTAGTGGCCTGCCGGTCACTCGATCCCGAGCCGGTCCAGCAGATCCTCGTCGCGGCGCCAGTGGCGGCGGACGCGGACGCTGAGGTCGAGGTGGACCCGCTCCCCCAGCTCGCGCTCCAGCGAGCGCCTCGCGGCGGTGCCGATCTCGCCGATCTTGGCGCCGCGCTTGCCGATCAGGATCCGCTTCTGGGACTCGGTCTCCGCCCAGACCTCGGCCCGGACGACGACCAGGCCGTCCTCGCGCGGCGCGACCTCCTTGACCGAGACCTCGACCGAGTGCGGGATCTCCTGCCGGGTGCGGCTCAGCACCTGCTCGCGGATCAGCTCGGCCAGCAGCAGCTCGCTCGACTGGTCGCTGTGGTCCTCCGGCGGGNCACCAGCTCTCCCAGCCGCCGCATCAGCGCCTCCACGCCCTCGCCGTTGCGGGCGCTGATCGGGAAGACCTCGTCGACGCCATCCAGCTCGGCGGCCGCCGCCAGAACCGGCACCAGCTCGTTCGGGCCGAGCCGGTCCGCCTTGTTGACGGCGCAGATGACCGGCAGCCTGGCGCCCGCCTCGAGCAGGGCGCGGACGATGAAGCGATCGCCTGGGCCGACGCCCTCCTCGCCGTTGATCACGATCAGGGCCAAATCGGAGTCGGCCAGCTCGCGCTCGACTCGGCGCTGCATTCGCTCGGTCAGCGCGTCGCGGGGGCGCTGGACGCCGGGGAGGTCGACGAGGACGAGCTGGTGGCCCGCCTCGAGGTCGGTGGCGACGCCGCGGATCGCCCGGCGCGTCGTCTGCGGCCGCACCGAGACGATCGCCACGTGCGAGCCGACGATCGAGTTGACCAGCGTCGACTTGCCGACGTTGGGCCGCCCGGCCAGGCCGACGAATCCCGAGCGGGTCATCGCAGCCCGGCCAAGACCCGCTCCTGCACGGCGAGCATCTCGCCGTCGTCGGTCTCGTGGTCGTGGCCGCAGAGGTGGAGGACGCCGTGAACGGCGGCCTCGGTCAGATTGGAGCAGTGCTCGGGGCAGATCGCGACGTCCCCCAGCTCCCGCGGTCCGGCGATCGGGCCGGCGCCGTCGACCGGGAAGGCGAGGACGTCGGTGGGCTCGTCCCTGCCGCGGTGAGCGCGGTTGAGCTCGCGGATGCGGCCGGCGCCGACCAGCTCGAGCGCGAGGTGGCCGTCGGCGACGCCGGCGGCCTCCAGCGTCGCCCCCACCGCCTCGCGCAGCTCGGCCGGGACGTCGGAGAGGTCCACGGTCAGCTCAATTCCGCCAGCGTGCTCCGCTTCCGCTCGCTCGCGCTCATCATCACCGGCGATCTCGCTCACTCGCTCCCGCGTCCGCCGCTGGCGGGTGGTCGCCTCCTCGGCGCTCGCGGTTGCCGTGCTCGTCGTAGGCGGCGACGATCCGCTGCACCAGCTTGTGACGGACCACGTCCTCGCCGCCGAAGTGGACGAAGGAGATGTCCTGAACTTCGTTGAGGACGTCGCGCACGGCGATCAGCCCCGAACGCTGATCGCTCGGCAGGTCGATCTGGGTGATGTCGCCGGTGACGACCATGCGCGAGTTGAAGCCGAGCCTGGTCAGGAACATCTTCATCTGCTCGGGGCTCGTGTTCTGCGCCTCGTCGAGGATGACGAAGGAGTCGTTGAGGGTGTTATGGGTCAGCAGGAAGTCGTCGGTGACGTAGAGCGAGTCCCCCGCCGCGACCTGGATGCAGACAGTCTCTGCCTCGCCCGCGGGCTCGATCGCGTGCACGAAGCGCATCGGGCGACCGCCGCCGTCTCGTCCATAGCGCTTCTGCTTGCGCTCGAGGCGAAACGGCTCAATCCGCCCAGGAAGGCAGATGTCCATGACGAAGGCGTCCGATCGGTGGTGGACTGGGCGGCCATTTGCCAGGCCAGGCGACCTGCCGGCCGCCTTCCGTCGTCGCGAATAAGCAACTCCACCCAGCGAGCGAACGAGGAAGAAGACATCGTCCCGAAGACGCTCGGAACAGGTCGTGTACTGGACCCGGCATGTCCGGCCGCGCTGCCCGACCGGACCACCGTCGCTGTCGAGGAGGCCCTGAAGGACCGCCAGGCGAACGGCTGATCCATTGTGCAGGTACAGATCGGGGACGAACTTCGTCTTGGACGTCGTGCCGGCGAGACCAAGCTCACGAAGAGCGGCGGTAACCGGGTTGGCCACGATCACGCCGCCGCGGTGACCGGAGACATGACGAAGGACGAAGTCCAGGTCGCCCCTTGGGCGCAGTTCGATCCCCTCGAGCCCTTTCTCGAGGGCAGCCACCAACTCGCTATCCGCCGTGGAAAAGCTCGGGGTGGTCGTGGCCGTCAAGCAGCCGTCGCCGAGGAGAAGGCCAAGCGCGTACGGGTCCAGTGGCACATCGCGAGATGGAAACTCGACCGGCGCGGCGAGAAGCGGTAACTCGAATCGACGCTGGTGGGCGGACCAGAGCCGACCGGCCATCTCCCGCGTCTCAACGACACGGCCCGGCTTTCCGCGACGGCGATCGGCTGCCGTGAAGACGTGCCACAGATGTTCGCCGCAGCAAAGAGTCGATGCGCCGTCCTGCGCACTCAACCGGAAAATCTCCTTCCGCCCCTGCGGGTACACGCCGAGAACGGGGGTCGGCAGACCATTCGATCCGACGACCAGATCGCCGACCTTCAGGCTGCCGATCGGCCGAAAGCCGGATGGCGTGAGCACAGCGCTGGAGAGTGGCTGCGCGCGGCCGCGCATGAAGGCGAGCGGCGCGACCTCGATCACGTCGCGCTCGAAGTAGCCGTTGACACGGTCAGGGTCGATCATGTCGTAGAGGGCGTCGAATAGCGGCCGCAGGTAGGGATCGACCTTGGCCTGGATGTCGCCCGGCAGGAAGCCGAGGCGCTCGCCCGCCTCGACCGCGGGCCGGGTGAGGATGATCCGCTGCACTTTGCGTTCGGTCAGCGCCGCGGCGGCCATCGCCACCGCGAGGAAGGTCTTGCCGGTGCCGGCGGGGCCGATCCCGAAGGTGATCGTGTGGCGGCGGATCGAGTCGACGTAGCGTTTCTGGTTCAGCGTCTTCGGCGCCACCTTGGTGTTGCGGTGACGCCAGACCACGTCGTCGAGGATCTCGGCCGGGCTCTCTTCGGCGTCGAGAGCGCCGGTCACCGCTTCGATCGTCCCCGGTGCCACGTCGTGACCCTGCTCGATCAGCTCGACCAGCTCGTCGACCACCGTCGCGGCCGCCTGTACGTGGTTCGAGTCGCCGTCCAGGGTGAGGACGTTGCCGCGCAGGTGCAGGTCGCAGTCGAGACGCCCGCGCAGCGCCCGCAGGACCGTGTCCTCCGAGCCGGCCAGCTCGGCGGCGACGGTGTTGTCCAGCGTCAGCTGCCTACGCGCCAAGCCGCTCACGCACCGCCGCGCTGACCCGCTTGCCGTCGGCCCGCCCGCCCACCTTGGGCATCAGCGCCGACATCACCTGGCCCATCTGCCGCTGCTCGCTGGCGCCGGTCTCCGCCACCGCGGCGTCGACCAGCTCGGCCAGCTCCTCGTCTGAAAGCTGCCGCGGCAGGTAACCCTCGATCAGCTCCGCCTCGAAGCGCTCGGCGGCCGCCTGGTCGGTGCGCCCCGCGCCCTCGTAAGCCTCGGCGGCCTCGAACCGCTTCTTGCGCTCTCGTTGCAGCACCGCGACCTCGTCGCCCTTTCCCAGCTTCGCGTCCTGCTGGAGGACGTCGACGACCATCCGCAGCGCCGCCGCCCGCTCGCGGTCGCGGGCCTTCATCGCCGTTCGCACGTCGCTCTGCACCTGCTCGAGAACGCTCATTGAGCTAACAAGGGTAGTCGGCGGTGGCGTCGGGCCGCGCGGGGGCCTTCCCGCGCGGCCCGACTTTCAAGAGCGCGGAGCGCGGAGCACCGCACCCGCGATTGGGGTCAGGGTTCTTTCGATACCCAGACCGCTTTCGCGGGTTCCGAAAGGGTGTATTCGGCCGACAAAGTCGCGGTTTTCGCGCAGAAGATGTTCGACCCCGCCTGCTTGTCCAGGCTGACCGAGCTCGCTTTCAACGCCGCCGCCCCCGCTTTGCCGCCTTTGAATTCGAGTTCGATGGGTTTGGAGTAAATGCATTTGACCCCTGAGCAGACGACTTCGAGCGTTCCGCTTTTTTCGATTCTCAGCTTCCCGTTGCCGTTGCCAGACGCGGTGTATGTGATGTGGACTTCGTTTTCGGTGTAGGGCAGCCCGGTCCATTGGGTCGTCGGGCATTTGATCCCGCCTTGGGTTTCGCATTCGCCGCCGTTCTGTTTGTTCGACCAGACTCCGATTTCGGTCTTGAGTTCCAGTCCAGGGCCTTTGTTGGTCTTGGTTTCGGCCGCGATTTTGGATTCGTTGCATTCGACGGTCACTTCTCCGAAGACCAGTTCGAAGGGAACCCCGAAAGGCGACGATCCCTGGAGTTTCGTGGGTGGGGTATAGCGTTCTCCCGCCGGACACACGATTTCTTTCTGCGCTTCGCAGAGGGTCGTCGCGGACGCCGTGCCGGCGACTGCGGCGACCGCCAACGCCGCCATCGTGAGCAATCCAACTACCCACTTCGTCTTCATTCCTTGCCTCTCACCCCTGCCCGAGTCGGTTTGGTCCCGCTCGGCTTATCACGAAAGGCATAAGTAGTCAAGGATTATTAAGCAATCTCCAACCCTACGGGCGCCGTTCGAGCCCTGAGACCCGCTCGACCGCGCCCAGTGGCATCTGCAGGAAGCGGGTGCCGATCGCGCGGAAGGCGTCGACGTCGCCGCTGCAGAGGAACTCGTAGCTACCCTCGCCGACCCGGGGCCGGTCCAGGTCGGCGCGCTCGAGGGCCCGCTGCACGGCGGCGGCGACCGCGTGCCCGCCGCTGACGAGGCGAACATCGCGTCCGAGGACGCGCTGCAGCATCGGCGCCACCAGCGGGTAGTGGGTGCAGCCGAGGATCAGCGTGTCGACCTCGGCGGACTTCAGTGGCGCGCAGTACGCCCGCGCCATCGCCATCGTGTCCTCGTCGAACAGCGAGCCCTCCTGGATGAACGGCGCCAGGTCCGGAGCCTCGACCTCGGTCACCTCGAGCGCCCGCCCCTGCGCTTCGAGGGCGTGACGGTAGGCGCCGCTCTCGACCGTGTTCGGGGTCGCCAGGACGCCGACCTTGCCGTTGGCGGTGATCGCGGCGGCGATCTCCGCCTGCGGCTCGACCACCGGCACGACCTCCACCCCGTACTCCGAGGCGACGGTCCTCGCCACGTCCTCGCCTACCGAGGTTGCGGTGTTGCAGGCGATCACCAGCAGCTTGGCGCCGCGGTCGAGCAGCAGCTCGGCGATCCGGGCTATCCGCCGGCGAAGGTGCTCGGGATCGCGGGTCCCGTAGGGGAACATCGCCGTGTCGCCGAGGTAGACGAAATCCTCTTCCGGCAGCGAGACCAGGCACTCGTGCAGCACGGTGAGGCCGCCTACGCCGGAGTCGAACATCGCCACCGGCAGCGAGGGATCGAGCTTGGGCGCCGTGGCGGACAGGGCCGTCAGGGTTTGACGACCATGAAGAAGATCGTCACGACGACGATGACGCCGGCGAGGGCTCCGACCTGGCCGACCCGCTGCGAGACGGCGAGGAACTCGTCGCTGAGCGTGTCGCCCGACCGGAGATCGCGCTCGGCCAGCTCTTTCGCCTTACGGACCTGCGGCTGGAAGAATCCATGCTGGAGGCCGAAGAGGACAAGAATGGCGACGAAGCCGACGGAGATGAAGGCTTCGCTGGCGTCCCAGGGCCCTTCGGCCAGCAGGTAGATCCCGGCCAGGAGCAGCACCACCATCCCCGGGTTGACCAGGTAGCGGTCGATCTTCTGGACCCCCGTCATCAGCGCCGGCGTCGCGCTCGGGTACTGCGGCGCCACCGAGAAGATGAACGCGTAGCCGAAGGTTGGCCCGAATGCCAGGACCACGGCCAGGATGTGGACGAAGAGGCCGACGCCGTAGTCGGTGATGGTCGCCTGCATCGTGGCGAAACATACAGACGGCCCCGGCCAGGTGGAGCTTACGTCCGGATACAGGACAAAGACGCCAACTAGGCCCTCAGCAGCAGCGCGGCCCAGTCGCCGTCGCGGCGCCGCTCGGCCTCGGCCAGACCGGAGCGGCCAAAGGCCGCTGCGGTCTCGTCCAGCTCGGCGGGCAGGAGACCCGAGCAGACGAGGGTGGTGGGGCTCCCATCGAGCTGCGCAGCGACCGCCGCCAGGATCGGCGCGGTCATGTTGGCGACGACCGTCGGAGCAAGCTCGGGAAGTCGTTCGCGCAGGTTGACGCGCTCCAGCTCGATCGTGACCCCGTTCGCGGCGGCGTTGGCAGCCGCCGCCTCCAGCGCTGGCAGCTCGTGGTCGTAGCCGGCGACCGGTCCCCAACCCAGCTTCGCGGCGGCGATCGCCAGCACGCCGGAGCCACTGCCGAGGTCAGTCAACGCTCCCTGCGCGCACCCTTCCGCCTCCAGCTCCAACAGGAGCTCCAGGCATAGCCGCGTGGTCGGGTGGGCGCCGGTCCCGAAGGCCTGCCCCGGGTCGACGACGACGTCGAGCGCCCCATCTCGCGACCCCTCCCAGGAGGGGCGCAGCCAGAGCCGGCCGCCGACCAGCAGCGGTTTGTGGAAGTCGCGCCAACGGTCGGCCCAGTCGTCGGGGATCTCGATGGCGCTGACCTTGACCATGCCCTCCCCCATCACGGCGTCTATTTCGCCCAGCTCGGGAAGCTCGCCCTCACCGCCGTAGATCGCGTACTCGACATAGCCCGGCCCGCGCTCCTCCTCGACCCCGTTCGGCGCCAGCACCGTCAGCTCGGCGAGGACGAGGTCCGCCTGCCCGGGCGGGCAGCGCACCGCGAGCCGGATCATTCGAAGGCCCGGCGAACGCGGCTGAAGATGCCCTCGCCCTGCCGAGGGCCGAGGTTGTCGGGCTCCAGCGACTCGTCGAGACGCTCGGTCATCTGGCGCTGGTCGTCACTGAGGTTGGTGGGGACGATGACGTTGAAGATCACCCGCTGATTGCCGCGGCGGTGGCCGCCCAGCCGTGGCAGGCCGGCGCCGCGCAGGATCTCTTCGTAGCCGGGCTGGGCCCCCGCCGCGACCTCGACCTCGCGCTCCCCCTCCAGGGTCGGGACGGTGACGGCGGTGCCGAGCATCGCCTCCGTGGCGGGAATCGAGACGACGCTGACGAGGTCGGTGCCGTTGCGCTGGAAGCGCTCGTCCTCGGCGACCTCGACCTCGACGTAGAGGTCTCCCGCCGGCGCTCCCGGGTCGCCGACGTGGCCGGCGCCGGAGATCCGCAATCGCTGGCCGCTCTCGATCCCGGCCGGGATCTCGACCGCGTGCGTCCTGCGCCCGGTGGTGCGGCCGCTGCCGTCGCACTCCGCGCAGGGGGTCTCCGGAACCTTGCCGGCGCCGCCGCAGCGCTCGCAGGAGACGGTCCGGACCATCTGGCCGAACGGCGTGCGCGTGACCTGGCGCAGCTGGCCGGCGCCGCCGCAGCTCTCGCAGGTCGAGATCGGGGTCCCCGGCTCGGCGCCGTTGCCGTGGCAGTGCTCGCAGGCACCGACAGCGTCGAAGGCGACCTCCCGCCGCGAGCCGGAGGCGACCTCCTCGAGATCGACCTCGACCGAGACCAGGACGTCGCCCCCGGCCGAGCGGCCACCCCCACCGCCGAAGCCAAACGCCTCGCCGCCGAAGAAGGCCTGGAAGATATCGTCGATCGAGCCGAAGGAGGCGCTGCGCGGATCGAAGCCCCCGGAGCGCAGGCCCTCGTGCCCGTAGGCGTCATAGGTGCGCCGCCGCTCTGGATCGGAGAGGACCTCGTAGGCCTCGGCCGCGGCCTTGAACTTCTCCTCCGCCTCGGGGTCGTGACCGTTTATGTCGGGGTGCAGTTCGCGGGCGAGGCTCCGGAACGCCTTCTTGACCTCGGTCTCGCTGGCGTCCTGGCCAACGCCGAGCACGTCGTAGTAGTCGCGTGGCATCGGGTCAGCCGTCGTACACGGTCTCGAAGTAGCGCGAGAGCTCGCGGGCGGCGCCCCGCACCGAGGCGATCGCGGTCGCGTAGTCCATCCTCAGCGGCCCGACCACTCCAACCGAGCCGAGGTTACGGTGGCCGAGTCCGTAGTTGGCGCCGACCACGCTGACCGAGCGCAGCTCCGGCTGCGGGTTCTCGTCGCCGATCCAGAGGAAGACCGAGCGCTCCTCGAGGGAGGAGCGCAGCATCTGCAGGACACCGGCGCGGCGCTCCAGCGCAGTCATCAGCTCGTCGGCGCGGGGCAGGTCGGCAAGGTGCTCTTCGGAGAGCAGCCGTGAGGCCCCGTCCATGTAGAGATCGGTGGCGGTTTCGCGTTCCAGCTCGGTGAAGGCGGAGCCGAGGGTGGCGACGAACTCGGCCTCGACCCGGTCGAGCTCGGGATCGGCGAGGCGGCCGGAGATCATCCGCGAGCCGACGCCGAGTTCGGCGAGGGACTCGTTCAGGTAGCTCGAGGCCCACTCGACGAGGCCGGGATCGACCGCCTGGTCGAACTCGAACACCCGCCGCGCGACGTCGCCGGTGGAAGCGATCGCGATCACCACCACCTTGGTCGGCTGCAGGCGCAGCACCTCGACCCGGTGGATCGTCGCCGCCACGCTGGGCGAGGGCGCCGTCGCCATCGCGACCAGGTCGGTGACCTGGGCCAGCGCCGCCGTCGTCTCCCGCATCGCCTCGTCGACCTCCCGCCGCAGCCGCGAAAGCTCCAGCCCCACCCGCGCCTCGGCGGGCAAGGCCCCCGATTCCAGCAACAGATCTACATACCGCCGGTACCCCGAGTCCGTGGGAACCCGCCCCGCTGACGTATGCGGATGCGTCAGATACCCAGCCATCTCAAGGGCGGCAAGCTCAGCCCGAACCGTCGAGGGCCCCCACTCAACCTCACGAAGCTCAGCCAGCTCTCGAGAGGCAACAGGCTTCGCCGACGCCAGATAAGCATCGACGGCCAGCTGCAAAATCAACTCTTGCCTCTCGGAAAGCACGAACTGGATTCTAGGAGGGGCCCCGGGTGGGCCTCCCCAGAGGCTTTGGGAGCGGCTACTTATCGCAGCCAACACTTCTGTCGGCCGCACGGTCTCTGGGGAGGCCCACCCGGGGCCCACCCGCCTAAAGCTCCAGTTCGGCTTCCGCGTTCTTGATGATTTCGGTGTCGCCCTGCTTGGCAACCGTGTCGACGACCACCCGGTCGCCGTCCACCGACTTGACCGTCCCCGAGACGACGATCTCCCGCTCGGGGGCCCCCATCCCCCGGAACTGGACCGAGAGCCGCTTCAGCGCCCGCGGATCGCCACCGGCAAGGCCAGCCGCGTTGGCGCGAGCGACGAGACCCATCGAGTAGAGGCCATGGAGGATGTTGCCCGGCAGCCCCACCGCCTTCGCGAACTCGGGGTCGATGTGGATCGGGTTGAAGTCGCCCGAGGCGCCGGCATAGCGGTGCGGCAGGTACTTGTCGGGCGTGACGCCCAGCTCGGGAACCTGGTCGCCGACGTTCAGCTCGGCCATCTCATACTACCCCCCTGACGATGTTGGTCCAGACCGCGCGGACCACCCTCTCGCCGTTCTGGTTGACGGACACCGACTCGAAGACGTAGAAGCCCTTGCCGTCTTTCTCGTAGATCTCGAGACACTTCGGCGTGGTCGTGATCTCGTCGCCTGAGCAGGCCGGCTCGTCCCATTCGAAGACCTGGCCACCGTGCACCATCGTCGCGAAGTTCATCCCCACCTCGGGGTCGAACATCACCGGGCCCATCGCCGGGCCGCTGTAGACGACGGCGAACATCGGCGGGGCCACCACGTCGCGGAAACCGGCTGCGTGCGCGGCCTCGACGTCGAAGTGGACGGGGTTGTCAATCCCCAGCGCGTTCGCGTACTCCTTGATCTTCTCCCGGCCGACCTGGTAGGTCGTCCCCGGCCAAACCTTCCCTATCGCATCGGTCTTGATCGCCATGGGCGGGCACCCTACCTATTCGTCGATCTCCAACACGGCCAGGAACGCCTCCTGCGGAACCTCGACGCGCCCCACCTGCTTCATCCGCTTCTTGCCCGCTTTCTGCTTCTTCAGCAGCTTCTGCTTGCGGGTGACGTCGCCGCCGTAGAGCTTCGCGGTGACGTCCTTGCGCAGCGCCTTGACGGTCTCGCGAGCGAGGATCCGGGAGCCGACCGCGGCCTGCACCGGCACGTCGAAGAGCTGGCGCGGAATCGTCTTGCGCAGCCGCTCGACCAACCGTTTGCCCTGCTCGTAGGCGAAGTCTCGGTGGACGATGATCGAGAGTGCGTCGACCTTGTCGCCGGCGAGCAGGATGTCCACCTTGACCAGGTCGGAGGGCCGGTTGCCGATCGGCTCGTAGTCGAGAGAGGCGTAGCCGCGGGTCGAGGACTTCAGAAGGTCAAAGAAATCGAGGACGATCTCGGCCAGCGGCAGGTCGTAGCGGATCTGCACTCGCTGCGGGCTCAGGTAGTGCATGTCGACGTGAGCCCCGCGGCGTCCTTGGCAGAGCTCCATCACGGCGCCGACCTGCTCGGACGGGGCGATGATCGTGGCGCGGATGTAGGGCTCTTCGACCGCCTCGATCGAGGCCGGGTCGGGCAGCTCGGTTGGGCTGTGGACCTCGACCCGCTCGCCGCCGATCAGGTTGACCTCGTAGCGCACGTTGGGCGTCGTCGCCAGCAGGTCGAGCCCGTACTCGCGCTCCAGCCTCTCGCGCACGATCTCCATGTGCAGCAGGCCGAGGAAGCCGCAGCGGAAACCGAATCCGAGCGCCTCGGAGGTCTCCGGCTCCCAGGACAGCGCCGCGTCGTTGAGGGCCAGCTTCTCGAGCGCGTCGCGCAGGTCTTCGTAACGGTCCGTGTCGATCGGGAAGAGGCCGCAGAAGACCATCGGCCGCACCTCGCGGTAGCCCTCCAGCGGGATGGCCGCCGGCCGCCCCTGGGCCGTCAGCGTGTCGCCGACGCGCAGCTTGGCGACGTCCTTGATGCCGGTGATCAGGTAGCCGACGTCGCCCGCCTCCAACCCCTGCACGCCGGTCATCGCCGGCCGGAAGAAGCCGATGTCGTCGATGTCGGCCTCGGTCCCGTTCTGCATCGCCAGGATCCGCTCGTGCTTGCAGAAGGAGCCGTCGACCATCCGCACGTAGGCGATCACGCCGCGGTACTGGTCGAACTCGGAGTCGAAGATCAGCGCCCTGGTCGGGGCGTGCGGCTCGCCCTTCGGCGATGGGATGCGGTCGACGATCGCCTCCAGCACCTCGACCACGCCCTCGCCGGTCTTGGCCGAGATCCGCAGCGCTTCCTCAGGGTCGCCGCCGAGCAGGTCGGCGATTTCCGCCGCGACCCGGTCGGGCTCGGCGCCGGGAAGGTCGACCTTGTTGATCACCGGGATCAGCTCCAGCCCGTTCTCGACCGCCAGGTAGGTGTTGGCGACCGTCTGCGCCTCGACCCCCTGGGCGGCGTCCACGACCAGCAGCGCCCCCTCGCAGGCGGCGAGGCTGCGCGAGACCTCGTAGGAGAAGTCGACATGGCCGGGCGTGTCGATCAGGTGCAGGTGGTACGTCTGCCCGTCGGCGGCCGTGTACTCGACCCGCACCGCCTGCGCCTTGATCGTGATCCCGCGCTCGCGCTCGAGGTCCATCGAGTCGAGCATCTGGGCCTGCATCTTCTTCGGGTCGACGGCACCGGTGACCTCGAGGATGCGGTCGGCGAGGGTCGACTTGCCGTGGTCGATGTGGGCGATGATCGAGAAGTTGCGGATGCGGTCCATGGGCGGGGCGGAGTATGGCGCGCCGGGCCGGCGGGGCCTGTCATCGGGCGAGGAGCCTGCGGGCGAGGTTTACGTTCTCGGCCCCTCGCCCGATGCCATCCACCGGCACAGCGTGTTCATCTACATGCCGATGGATCCAGAAGGCCGCTGAGCTTGAAGACCACGGTCGGGGGCTTGCGAAGGACGACTTGGGCTCGCGGGCCTTCCGTCCAGCGAGCCTGGAGTGGGTAGGGAGGCTTGGCGGGTTCGATGCGGTCGCGGGTGGTGACTACGTAGTCGTAGCGGCCGGCGTTCAGCTCGCGGCGCCAGGCAGGGCACGTTGCTGGGGCTTCGAAGCCGCCATGGGGGCGTTCCTCTCCGACGAACTGGACGTGGTTGGAGAGGTCGGTGCCGAAGAGGGGGTACTGGCGGNNNNGGCCCATTTGAAGGCCGCGTTGAGGCCCGGGGCGGTGAACGAGGGGTCGGCGTAGCGACTCTTTAGGTAATGGCGTTGGACTGGGTAGCCGACGGCGACCGCCACCGCCAGCATCAGCACCGCAGCAACCGCCCAACCCCACGGGTTTCGGTCGGTCCGCTTGTCCTTGTTCGCCCTGTGGGCGAAAAAAGGCAAGCGCGTCGAGAGACGGGCGAGAGACGGGCGCAGCGGCGGCGTCGCTGGCAGGAGCGCCAGGCCCAAGACCAGCGCCGGCGCCAGGTAGCGCAGGCCCGACTCGAAGCCGCGGGGCATCCCATTCGGGCCGGATGCGGAGGTCGGCGCGATCAGCCAGGCCAGTGACGAGGCCAGTCCGACCAAGCCGACGACCCGCAGCGGCGGGCTGGCACGGCGTCCGAGGCAGAGCAGGAGACCGGCAAGCGCGGCGGCGCCGAGCAGGGGCCAGATCAGCCAGAGCCCGTGGTGCAGGCCTGGCAGGAACCATTCCGACCAGACCGTGCCGTCGGTCAGGTAGCCGAGGACGCTGTGCGCTTCCCGCCCGCCAAGTCCCTGCTGCGGCGCTGGTAGCGAGATCGGGCCGAGGTGGTGGATCCACGGCAGCGGGTTGCCGGTGTGGACGAGGTTGCGCAGGTACCAGTAACCACCCCCTGCCAGCCCCGCGAGGCCAGACGCCGCGAGTGCACGCCACCTTTCCCCTCGCGGCGCGATCGCGACCAGCCCGACCACCAGCACAGCGGCGGGCAGCAGGAAGTTCAGCTTGGTCCCCGCGGCGAGGCCGGCAGCCAGTCCCACGACCGCGAGCGGCCCAGTCGAGAGACCATCCTCGCCGTCTCCCCGAGCCACCCAGGCATTCAAGGCAACCGCAACTGCAGCAAGTAGGAAGAAGATCCCGACGATGTCGTTCCGCGCCTCCCCCGCCTGATCCGCCAGCGCGGGCACGCTCAGCGCGATAGCGCCAAGGGTCAGCGACCAGGGGGCGACTCGATACGGCTTGCCGATGCACCAGGTCGCCATCAGGCAGCCCACGAACCAGCCGAGATTCAGCAGCGGCGAGAGGATGTCCCGTCCGAAGGCGAGCATCCCTACGGCATGGAAGATTTCCCCATTGGCGGGGTAGAACCAGGCCAGGAACTGCGGAGCGATGAAGTGCAGGTCCATCGTGTTGCCGCTCTGCAAGAACCCCGCGGCGAACGGCCCGTGGTACCAGGTGGAATCGAACCCAGTCATCCCCGTCGACAGTCGAAGCCGCACTCCAGAGGCAAAGTGGACTACCGCGACGGCGGCAACGACCAAGGCGATCACGGTCCCCAGATCGACGCCCCGTCCGCGGGTGTCGCCGGGGCGACCGGCCCCGCGGCTGAGCCCCCAGATTCCAAGGCCGACAGCGGCCACGCCAACGAGATACGGCAGCGGCTTCAACAGCGAGACGGTTCCGAGTATCTCCGCCACCCAGATCAGAAGGGCGAGCGCGAGGACGCTGGTGACCAGGTGGGCGGGCGCTCCCTCGATCCGCGACAGCAGGCGGGAGCGGACACGGGCCGCCCCGAGCGTGGCAAAGCTCGCGAGCGCCATCAGCTCGGCGGCCCCCAGCAGATAGCGGCCGACGCCGAGCATCTAGCGGCGCCGCAGCAGGCGCACGATCTGCTCCAGCTCGGCGATGCGAAGGAGGCGCGCGGCTCCGAGGTAGACGAGGGCGCCGACGGCGAGACCGCCGCCCAGCGAGACGATCTGGCCGAAGAGGCCGCGTGCGAGCGCCGCATCGAGGAGGTGCCAGACGCCATAGCTCGCGCCTGCCAGCGCCAACGAGGCGATCGTGATCCTCGTCGAGGTCGAGAAGAGGCGGCCAATCTCGAGCCCACCCAGCTCCCGTCGCAGGATCACCGCCTGGGCGAGCGCGGCGGCGGTGGTGCCGATCCCCGTGCCGGCGACGATGCCGCCCGCCCCGAACGGCTTGTAGAGGGCCCACGCCGCCAGGGTCGAGACGACCAGGTCCATGCCGGCGAGGCCGGTGGCGATCCAGGGGCGCTGGAGGCTGAAGAAGGTACGGGTCTGCAGCAGGTAGAGGCCATTGGTCGGCAGGGAGAAGGCGAACCAGAAGAGGGCGGTGGCGACCAGCGTCGTCTCCGCCGCGTCGAAGGCGCCGCGCTGGTAGACGAGGCGGATCATCGGCTCCGAGAGGGCGAGCACGGCCGCCGCCGCCGGCAGCAGGACGAAGAGGATCTGGCGCATCCCGTTCGCCAGCGTCGCCCGCAGGTCGTCGATCGCGCCGCGGCTGGCGTAGCGGGCGAGGGTCGGGAAGAGGACGGTGGCGATCGCCACCGAGAAGATCCCCTGCGGCAGCTGGTAGATGCGGAAGGCCTTGTCGATCGCCGCCGGGGCCTCATTACTGACGAGGCTGCCGAAGAAGCTGTTGATCAGCAGGTTGAAGTTGATCAGGCCGAGGCTGATCGTCACCGGCAGCATCAGCAGCAGCACCCGCCGCACGCCCGGGTGTCGCCACTCGAAGCTCCAGCTGAACTTGAACGGCGTGTTGCGCAGGTCGAAGGCAGGGATCAGCAGCTGCACCACGGTGCCGGCGAGAACGCCGATCGCGTAGGCGTAGATCCGGTTCTGGCCATGGAAGAGGGGCTCGACGAAGACGAGCACGGCAATGATCGTCAGATTCCAGAACAGCGGCGCGATCGCGAAGGCGCCGAAGCGGTCGTAGCTGTTGAGGATGCCGACGACGATCCCGCTCATCCCGAGCAGGATCAGGATCGGGAACAGAACCTGGGAGAGGGTGACGGTGAGGTCGAGGATCTCGCCCTTGAAGCCGGGTGCGAAGAGCGGCATCACGACCGGGGCGGCAAGAACGAAGAGGGCGGTGATCGCCCCCAGCACCATGGTCACGATCAAGAGCAGGGTCGAGGCGAGCCGGAACGCCTCGCGGTAGTTCTTCTGCTCGAGCTGCTCGGTGAAGACGGGAACGAAGGCGGGCTGCAGGGCGGCGTCGGCGAAGAGGCTGCGGACCAGGTTGGGGACCTGGAAGGCGATCGTGAAGGCCGACATCGGGCCGCTGATGCCGTAGTAGCTGGCGGCGACTATCTCGCGCACCAGGCCGGCGACGCGCGAAGCCGCGGTGGCGATCGAGAAGAAGGCGGTCGAGCGGGCAATCCGGCCCGCCTGGCGGCCAGGGGCGGGCTCGCCGGCGGTTTCCTCGCCGGGGTCGAAGGCCTCCGCGGCCCTCACGGCCGCGTCGGAGGAGAGCGCCTCCTTCTCGCTCTCGGGTGTGTCGGGTGCCTTGGGGGTCTCCAAGCTAGATGATCGATTCCAAATTTCGGGTGCGACCGGGACGGGCCTCAGTCGCTATAGTCGGCGGCCGCCCGGAGCGGGCATGACGCCCGCTCGGGCACTCGACATGGCCAACATAGCCTCACAGAAGAAGCGGATCCTACGCAGCGAGCGCGAGCGCGCGGAGAACCGGCTGTTCACCAGCACGGTGAAGACCCATTTCCGCCGCCTCGAGAGTGCCGTCGAGGCCGGAGACGGGAGCGCGATCGAGGCCGAGCAACGCGATCTGGTTTCGAAGATCGACAAGGCCGTGCAGAAGGGCGCCCTCCACAAGAACACCGGGGCCCGCAAGAAGTCCAAAGCCGCGCGTATCGCCGCCTCGTAGGGGGCTGCAAACCGGCGCAGGCCGGCGTCCTCGTTCGGTCATGTGCAGAGCACACTCCCTCTCTCGTCCTTGGCCTGCTTGGTTTTCGCTCCCCTACGAGGCGGCCATCGAGCGCAAGGCGAGCGTGAATGCGAGCGGATCGCCGTAGTCGGCGGCGCCGCGGCACCAGAGCTCCAGATCGGCCAATGCCTCGGTGGCCGCGCGCAGGTGATCGACGTCGGTGTCGCGAAGCTTCGCTACGAGCTGCTTGGCCGCGTAGGGGTGCATCTTGAGCGAGGATTCGACCTGCTTGGGGGGGGCTCCCTCCGCCAGCTGCCCGGCGGCGGCGGAGGCGCTGCGCAGGCGCGAGGCGAGGCCGTAGATCAGCCCGGTGACGTTCTCGCCCTGGTCGATCAGCCGCTCGCCGATTCGCAGGGCGGCGGCGGTGTCGCGTTCGAGCAGGGCGTCGGCGAGCGACCAGACGGCGGCCTCGGAGGTGTCGGCGATCATCGCCTCGAGGTCGCCGGCGCTGACCTCGCCCCCATCGCCAGCCCAAAGCGCGAGCCGCTCCAGCTCGTGGTGCAGCCGCACCGGATTGGCGCCCATCCGGGCGACCAGGACGCGGGCGGCGGCGGGCTCCAGCCGGAAGCCGAGCCGTTGGGCGTCGGCGACCAGCGCTCGCGGCATTTCGCGCGCCTTCGGCGCCTCGAACTCGTGGAACTCCCCTTTCGCGGCTTTGACCGCACGGGCAAGCTTCGGCGGGGCTTTGGCCCGGGCGATGAGGACCAGGGTGAGGTCGGGCGGAAGCTCGCCGACGGCGGCGGCGACAGCCTCTAGTTGAAGGTCTCGCCAGCGCTCGACCCCGTCGGCGAGCAGGTAACGGCGCGATTCCATCAGCGACAACGCCGGGATCGCCGCCAACAGGGCCTCGTGGTCGGGCATCCCCCGCCCCTCGCCGGGCTCGAACACCTCCAGCGTGTCCACTCCCGCCTCGCGTTCCGCGCGGGCCCGCAGCCGTCCCCGCGTGGCGTCGATCTTCGCCCCGTCGGTGCCGGCGATCAGGTACAGCGCTTGCATCTCCTCGGCCACCTGGCGAGTCTAGATGCCGGCGCGGCCCTCCCCGGTCGGGGCGCTACTTCCCGTAGTGCCCGTAGGCGTGACCCTGACCCTTGCCGGGGCCTTCAGGCTCCGCGGACTGGGATTCGTCCGTCCCCGAAGGGCCGGCCGAATCCGCGGCGGGAGGCGCGGGGGGAGGCGGTTCGGGGTGGTACCCCTTTTCCTTCGAGCCAGGGGAAGGCTTGTACTTCCCGTACGCGTTGCCGTTGCCGTGGCTGGCGGGAGAGCTCGCCGTGGACGCCGCTGGCGGTGAGGGGGATACGGCCGCGGGAGGGGTGGCCGGGGCTGGGGCGGGAGCAGGGGCCGGGGGCACGCTCGGCGGCTGTTCCGCTGGCGCCGGCTCTGGAGCGCCCTGGCCGGGTGGCTGGCTGCCGTCTGGGCTGGACGGTGGCGAGGCAGGCGCGGCTATCTGGCGCGATCCCGACAGGTGCGAGCCCGCCGGCTCGGGGGGTCCCGCGCCCCGGTTGGCAGCGGCACGGCCAACCCCTGCGCCAACCCGATGCCCGGCGCCATGGGACGGGACGCGAGGCGGTGCTACAGCCGTGGCGTCGTGAACGGCACTGTGTCCGCCGGAAAGGCCCGGGATCGGGCTGGACGGGAGGTACGGCCATCCCTGCTGCGAGATGATCGCGACGAGACCGAGCCCGACCGCCGCGGTGACTCCCAGCAGCGCGAAGGTCGTGCTTCGCATCCTTTCCAGCAGGCCGTCTCCCGCGAGGCTCGGCTTGGTCGCGAACCGGGACAGCAGCTGTCCGCTCCTGGAGAGCATCTATCCAGTCATCGGCCCTGCGAGCGCCCGCCGATAGTCCTCCCGCCGGGAACTCCCAATATCGATTCGGCCATTCGTTTAGGCAGTCAGCCGCCGATGCCGACCTCGATCGCGTGGCGGCTGACGTCGATGACGACGTCGCCGTCGCGATCGGTCCTCAAAGTGCGGATATCGTCAGCGGCGAGCGTCGCCAGGGTTCGGGGGGTCGGGTGGCCGTAGGGGTTTCCGGCGCCGACCGAGATCACCGCCAGCCGTGGCCTGGCGCGGTCGAGCAACGCCGCGAGGCCGGCGTCGTCACTGCCGTGGTGGGCGACCTTGAGGACGTCGACCGGGCCGGGATCGAGCGGGACCGACTCCGCCTCGGCGTCGGCGGTGAGCAGCATCGAGAAGTCGCGCCATCGGGCGAGGAGGACCAGCGCCAGCTGGTTGGGGTCGGCACCGGGCACCGGCTCCGCCAGCAGCTCACGCGGCGGCCAGAGGACCTGCAGGCGGAGGCCGCCCGAGCGTAGCTCGCCGCCGGCGGCCGTGCGCACGGGGACGGCACCAGCGGCTCGGGCGGCGTCCAGCGGCTGCCGCCCCAGCCGCGCGTAGACGAGCCGGGCGACGGGGAAGCGGCCGAGCAGCTCCTCGACCCCACCGGCGTGGTCGGACTGGTCGTGGGTGATGACGGCGGCGCCGAGCCGCTCGACGCCGGCGTCCTTCAGCTTCCCGGCGAGGCCGTCGCCCGGCGGGCCGCCGTCGACGAGCACCGCCGGGGCGCCGGCGGGCTCGAGCAGGATCGCGTCGCCCTGGCCGACGTCGAGGACCTCGACCCGCAGGCCCGGCAGCGGCTCCGCCGCGCTGGGACCTCCCGCAGGGGCGACGAGCGTCGCCACCAGGACCAGCGCCGCGAGAGCCGCGATCGCGAGCTGGACCGGGCGTCCCCCATGTTTCCGGCGAGGAGCCGCACGATGACCGCCACCGCGCCTCCTCGCCGCCGCCAGCCTGCGGCGGCGAGCGAGGCGGAAGGCGAGCACCAGCGCCGCCACGAGGGCCAGGTAACAGCCGGCCAGGCCGGCGCCGCCGAGCCGGACATGGACCTCGGCCCAGCTTGCCCGCCCGCACCAGGTCGCGACCTGGGCGATATAGCCGAGCAGCAGGGCGTCTAGAGCGTTGAGCGCCTCGACCGGGAGGCCGGGGACCTGGGAGGCGGCGGAGGTCGCCATCCCCAGCCACATCGCCGGCGCCACCGCCGGCATCGCCAGCACGTTGGCAAGCAGCGTCGTGGTCGAGAGCGTTTCGAAATGGAAGGCGATCAGGGGCGCGGTGGCAAGGGTGGCGGCGATCGTCACCGCGGCGCCCTCGGCCAAGGCGCGGCGCCAGCCCCCCGACCCGATCCGCGCCACGATCGCCCCCCGCAGCGGCGCGACGAGGACGAAGATCCCGGCCACGGCGGCGAAGCTGAGCTGCCAGCCGACGTCGGAGGCGACGCCGGGATCGACCGCCAGGGTGACGCCGAGCGCCAGCAGCAGCGCGTAGAGGCGCGACGCCCGACGCCCCGCCAGCGTCGCCAGCACCCCGGCGGCGCCCATCACCCCGGCGCGCTGGATCGAGGGCCCGGCGCCCGCCACCGGCACGTAGACGGCGATCAGCCCGAGGACCCAGGCCAGGCGCTCGCGCAGGGGGATGCCGAGCGCTCCGAGCAGCGGCATCGCCAGCAGCGCCAGCAGGGTCACGTTCTCGCCGCTTACCGCGAGCAGGTGGCTCAAGCCCGACCGGCGGAAGTCTTCGACCGTCTTCGCGTCGATCCCGTCGTCCTCGCCGAGCACGAAGCCGCGGGCAAGCTCGGCCTCGCGAGCGGGCATGCCGCGCCCCAGGCCCTCCTCCGCGCGCTGGCGTATCTCGCCGCTGCGGACGAGGGCGACGGCGACCAGCACCACGATCCCGAGCAGGATCGGCAGCGATGGGCGCGAAGAGCGCACCGAGGCCGCCTAGGGCTGCAGCCGGGCGCGCAGCGACTCCATCGTCGCCGGCCCGATCCCGGAGACCTGGTCGAGCTGGTCGACCGAGGCGAGGCCGCCGTGCTGGGCGCGGAAGTCGATGATGTCCTGGGCCGTCACCGGCCCGATGCCGTCGATCGTGTCGAGCTGCTCGACGGTGGCGGTGCCGAGGCTGATCGGCCCCTCTTCTTCTCCGCCCGCCGTGGCAACAGCGGCGCCCGCCGGACCGCGCTCGGGCACCACCACCTGCTGCCCGTCGGCGAGGCGGGCGGCGAGGTTGACGGCTTCCAGCTCGGCCTTGGCGCCGGCACCCCCAGCGCGCCGGACCGCGTCGTTGACCCGGCTTCCGGCCGGCAGGCGGTAGACGCCGGGACGCTCGACCGCGCCGGTGACGTCGACGACGACGTCGGAAGCCTGGCCGCTGAGGCTGAAGCTCCCGCCCGAAGCCGGTTTGCCCCCGGCCGAATCCGCGGCGTAGGACTTCCCCGTACCCCCCTCGGCCCTGATCGCCCGCGCCCCGACCAACAGCAGGGCGACGGCGATCGCGCCGTAGACGACGACCTGGGCTCTGCTCAGCTCGGGCATGGCCGAAGCCTCGATCAGCCCGGCGCGCGCGTGGCGCGCGCAATCGAACGACTTAGCTAAACAACATCGTCGTCGTCGTCGTAACCGGCGACCTCGGCCAGCTGGTCGCTGTACAGCTCGGCAGCGGCCACGGGCGGCGACTGGATCGAGACGCAGGACAGGTCGGCCTCGCCATCGTTGGCGACCGAGTGGTCGGTCGCCGGCGGGACCAGGATCAGGTCGCCCTCCCGAACCTGCTGGGTGTCGCCCGCCACCGACATCGTGCCGGCGCCGCGGACCACCACGTATGCCTGCTCGGACTGCTCGTGCGAGCGCAGCGCCTGCTCGGCCCCGGCCGGAACCGAGAGCCAGGTGACGGAGAGGTTGCGGGAGCCGAGTTCCCCCGCGTCCATGAGGACGTGGGTGCGCAGCCGGTGCCACTCCTCAACTGGTGCGTCCTCGAGACGCCTGACGAGCATGGGCGCGCTTTCTACCAGAAGCGGCCGGCGACCGGGGAAGCCGCGGCTACCTGACCACGAGGTTGACCAGCTTGCCGGGCACGACTATCTCCTTCACGACCTCCCTGCCGTCGAGGTGCCGCTCTACCTTCTCGCTCTCGCGGGCCAGGCGCAGCAGCTCCTCGCGGGGGGCGTCGGCGGCGGCCTCGATCCGGTCGCGCAGCTTGCCGTTGACCTGGACGACGAGCGTCACGGTGTCGCTCGCCAGCAGGCTTGGGTCGGCCACGGGCCAGGCCCGCTCCCAGACCCGCTCGCCCGCGAGTCGCTCGAACACCTCGCTGCCCAGGTGCGGCGCGAAGGGGAAGATCAGCGAGGCCGCGGTCGCCGTCGCGAAACGCACCGCGGCGGCGCCCTCGGGGTCCTCGTAGAGGCCGTCCTTGAGCCGATAGACGTCGTTGACCAGCTCCATCACCGCCGAGATCGCGGTGTTGAACTGGAAGCCGCGCTGGAAGTCCCGGGTCGCCTTGTCGATCGCCCAGTGGGCCTTGGCGAGCAGCTCGCGTGCCTCGCCCTCCGCCTCCACCCCCAGTTCGCCCGCTGCGGTCCGCTCCTCGACCTCGCCGCAGAGACGCCAGAGCCGTGAGAGGAAGCGGTTTACGCCCTCGACGCCCTCGTCGGACCAGTCGCCGCCCCGCTCCGGCGGGCCCATGAAGCAGATGTAGGTGCGGGCGGTGTCGGCGCCGTAGCGCTCGACGTACTCGCCGGGGCTGACGGTGTTGCCCCTCGACTTCGACATCTTCGCGCCGTCGCGGGTGATCATCCCCTGCGCGAACAGGTTGGCGAACGGCTCCTGCACGCCGAGCTGGCCGATGTCGGCGAGCGCCTTGGTGAGGAAGCGGGCGTACATCAGGTGCAGGATCGCGTGCTCGACGCCGCCGATGTACTGGTCGACGGGCAGCCAGTGGTCGGCCGCCGCGCGATCCCAGGCCGCGTCGTCGTTTTGGGGGTCGAGGTAGCGAATGAAGTACCAGGAGGAGTCGACGAAGGTGTCCATCGTGTCGGTCTCACGCCGGGCCGGACCGCCACAGCGCGGGCACTCGGTGGCGACCCAGTCCTCGACCGCCGCCAGCGGGCTCCTGCCCCGGGGCGCGTAGTCCTCGATCTCGGGCAGCTCGACCGGGAGCTGGTCGTCGGGCACGGGGACGATGCCGCACTCCTCGCAGTAGACGACGGGGATCGGCGCGCCCCAGTAGCGTTGGCGCGAGACCAGCCAGTCGCGCAGGCGGTAGTTGACCGAGGGACGGCCGCGGCCCTCCGACTCCAGCCAGCCCACGATCTCCTCGTGCGCCTCCCGGTTGTCCTTGCCGTCGAAGCGCCCGGAGTTGACCATCGGACCGTCGCCGGGGTAGGGCAGGCCGTCCTCGTCACGCGCCGCCTCCGGGTCTTCGCCCTCGATCACCCGCACCACCGGCAGAGCAAATTTTTGGGCGAATTCGTAGTCGCGGCTGTCGTGGCCGGGCACGGCCATGATCGCGCCGGTGCCGTACTCCATCAGCACGTAGTCGGCGACGAACATCGGGATCTCCTCGCCGTTGACGGGATTGACGACGCTGCGGCCGAGCGGCACGCCGGTCTTCTCGCGGTCCTCCGCGCCGCGCTCCTCGGCCGACTCGCGGGCGACCCGGTTGACGTACTCGCGCACCTCCTCCTCCGCCGGCGTGCCGGCCACGAGGCGCTCCAGCTCCGGATGCTCGGGCGCGAGGACGAAGAAGGTGGCGCCGAAGAGAGTGTCGGGGCGGGTGGTGAAGACGGGGAAGTCGAGGTCGAGCTCCTCGCAGCGGAAGACCACCTCCGCCCCCTCGGAGCGGCCGATCCAGTTGCGCTGCATCGTGATCACGTGCTCGGGCCAGGACTCGAGCAGGTCGAAGTCGGCGAGCAGGCGCTCGGCGTAGTCGGTGATGCGGAAGAACCACTGCTCGAGGTTGCGCTGCACGACCGGCGTGCCGCAGCGCTCGCAGCGGCCGTCGACGACCTGCTCGTTGGCGAGCACGGTGGCGTCCACCGGGCACCATTGAACTGGAGCCTCGGTGCGGTAGGCGAGGCCGCGCTCGAACAGCCTCAGGAAGATCCACTGGGTCCAGCGGTAGTACTCGGGCGTGTGGGTGCCGAGCTCGCGAGACCAGTCGATCGAGATCCCCCACTCGCGGAACTGGCGGCGGAAGGAGGCGATCGAGCGCTCGGTCGCCTCGCGCGGCGGCTCGCCGGTCTTGATCGCGTTGTTCTCCGCGGGCAGGCCGAAGGCGTCGTAGCCCATCGGGTGGACCACCTCGAAGCCGTGGCGTCGCCTGAAATGCGCAATCGCGTCGCCGACGGCGTAGCACTTGAGGTGGCCGACGTGGGGCTCCCCCGACGGATAGGGCAGCATCTCGAGCACATAGGACTTCGGCTTGCTCTCGTCGAAGCCGGGCTGACCGGGATTTGGGACCTCCCAGGTCTTCTCCTCGGCCCAGACCTGCTGCCACTTCCTCTCGATCGCCTTTGGGTCGTAGCCGCTCATGTCAAGTTTTGCGCTCCGCTCGCGGCGCGAAGAACCAGAGATGCTTCACTTGGCTCGCTCCGCGCTCATGGAGCGGCGATCTTGTCAAACGGCCGGCGAGAGAGCCTGAAGGATGTGCGGCCAGACGTACACCTCGACCGTCGCCGCGACGACCAGGGTGGGGATGGCGAGGGCGACGGTTATGAAGGTGGCGGCCAGGAGCTGGTTCCACTCTCCGCGGCGGCTGGCGATGAGCCAGGCGGCGAGGGGAAGGAAGAGGGCGGTCAGCTCGGGGATGGCGTGTGGGAGGACGCTGAGGATCAGTTCGAGGCGGGTGATATGGAGCTGGAAGGCGATGGTGGCGCCCTGGAAGCCGAGGTAGAGCGACTGGGTCATCAGCGAGAAGAGGGTGACTGCGCAGACGAAGAGAATCGCCAGCTCGCCCGCCTTGACGTGCACCCAGCGCGAGAGGCCGCTGCGCTGCGCGGCCGCAATCGGCATCGAGGCACCGGCGATGAAGCCGGCCACGCAGGCCGTCGCGTGCAGCGCCAGGACCAGCGCGTTGCGCCAGAGGATCGGCAGCAGGTCCCCCGGGTCGGACGGTTCGGTCAGCCCCGGCAGGTGGATTGGCGTCAGGTCCGGAGTCAGCAGCCCGGCGACGACCCAGACCGCCGCCAGCAGTGCCAGCGCGATCGCGACGCTCAAGGCGAGCCAGCCCCGCAGCACCGCCCACGGGCGCTCGTTCCAAGCCTCGAAAGTCTCCCGCGTGTCCCGTACCCCGTGCGAGAACACGTGCTGATTGGCCGCGCTCATCGCTCAATCATCGGCAGCGGCGACTGTTGGTTTGAGCCTGGCGGCCCGAGCCGCGCAACCGGTTTACTCCAGCGCGTGACCAAAGCCTCATCCCCCGCCTCGGCCCGCCGAACGTACTGCGCAAGCTTGGCGTAGAACTCGTCCATGCCGACTGTCTCATTCAACTCTGCGAAGTCGTCCCGAGCTGGGAAGCTCAAGGCGGTGGCCTCGGACGAGAGGAGTGGAGCTGGAGGGATTCGAACCCTCGACCTACGCGCTGCCAGCGCGTCGCTCTTCCCCTGAGCTACAGCCCCAAGCTCGTATTCGACGGCGTAGTTTATCGCCGCCCGCTGGTTGTTCCGCGGCGTCGAGGTCCGCAAATGCAAGAGATGGCGTCCGGCGACCATCGAGACCGGCAGCAGGTAGCAGCGATCGAGATCCCCACAGTAGACGGCGATCGCATCGATCTTCGACTCGTCGTACGTCGAGACGAACCGCGGCCGGCCAAGGGCTCAGTTGTGACAAAAGTGCAAACTTTTGGCGCGCTAGGCGGCGCGTTGCTCGGGGCCCGGATCCTCGTCGACGTCGAGGATCAAGTTGTCCGGGGCGGTGTGGCGGACCTTGAAGTCGAGAGAGGAGAGCTCCTCCAGCTCGCGCAATAGCTCCCCCGGCTGGTCGAGCCGCATCGAGAGGGTCGCGCGGCCCTCGGAGAAGCGCTCGACGGAGACGTCGGAGGCGCCGACCTGGCCGACGACGTCCTCGAAGCCGACGAGCTGGGAGAAGTCGCCGAGCGGGCCGATCTCGAGCTTGACCAGGCCCTCGAAGACGCCGTCGAAGTCCTCTTTGCCGCCATTGCCGTTCGCGGCGGGCGCGCCCTTGGGGGCCGGCGATCCGGCCTCGGTCAGCTCCTGCACGCGCCGGCTGACCTCAACCGCCTCTCGCAGCGCCTTCATCCGGATTCGCGTCGCCTGACCGCGGGCCTGCGATTGGATCTCCTCCAGCCGCGCCGAGACCGCGTCCAGGGAGGAGATGCTGCGGTCGTGGCGTTCGTTGGCCTCGCGCAGGCACTCGGTCAGGCTGCGGATCTCGCGCTCGCGCTCGAGCACCATCCCCGACAGCGAATTCGTCTCCCGCTCGAGCTCGGCGATCGCGTCGGACTGCCGCTCGGACTTCCACTCCAGACCCAGTATCCGCGCGTCCCGGATGGAGACGGCATCGTCAACGTCGGGGCGGCGATAGCCGAAGAGCGCCCGCTTGAAGCTACCCATGCGCGGCACCGTAAGGGGGGGCTCGGACGGCAATTCGTCACAGATGCGCCGAACGCCCGCTCGGGCTTTCGGCGGCGCCTCAGGCGCTCGCGGCCGAGGGCGCGTCGGGCACGTCGAGGTCGAGCTCCAAGCGCGGCGCCTCGCGCCACAGATCCTCGAGCTGGTAGCGCTCACGTGCCTCCGCGGTGAAGACATGAAGGACGCAGTCGAGGTAGTCGAGGACGACCCAGCCGTCTTCGCCGGCGCCGTCGACGCCGCCCGGGAGCAGGCCCATCTCGCGCTTCACCTGCAGCCTCACCTCGTCGACGACCGCCCGCACCTGGCGCTCGTTGCGGGCCGTGCAGATCGCGAGAAAGTCGGTATAGGAGACGAGCTTGCGCATATCGAGGACGACGACGTCCTCCGCTTTTTTGGAATCGGCCAGCTCGGCCAGCCGCCGCGCCAGCGGCTCCGATCGAGGCGCGGTCACGAGTAAATCCCCTTTTCCTCGATGAATCGCGCGACCGGCTCGGGGACGAGGTAGCGCAGCGGCCTGCCCGCTGCCGCCCGCTCGCGCACGGACGAAGAAGAGACACCGAACTGGGGCATCTCCAGCATCGTCGCCCGCCCGGCGACGCCGAGGCTGCGCAGAACGGCCGAAACCTCCGCGTCGGAGATACCGGCCCGCCGCGCCACGGCCAGCCGTGCCAGCTCGACCACGCGCTCGGGGTTGCGCCAGCTCTCGAGGCCCACGGCGGCGTCCGCGCCCATCACGAACACCAGCTCCGTGTCGCCTCGTTCTTTCGCAAGCAACTCCAAGGTCTCATACGTGTAGGACGGCCCCTCGCGGTCGACCTCGAGCGTCGAGACGGTGAAGCGCGAGTCGTCGGCCGCTGCGAGCCGGGTCATCGCCAGCCGCAGCTCGCGGCCGGGGTCGTCGGCGATTCGCTTGTGCGGCGCGTCACCGGTCGGGACCAGGAGCACCTCGCTGAGGCCGAGCTGCCAGAGCGCCTCCTGGGCCAGCGCCAGGTGCCCGAGGTGCGGCGGGTTGAAGGCCGACCCCAGCACCCCGATGCCGGCGCCCCCGGGGCTACTCACGCACCTGGCCGTCGCCGCGCGCCACGTACCTGTAGGTCATCAGCTCGCGCATCCCGATCGGCCCGCGAGCGTGCAGCTTCTGGGTCGAGTTGCCGATCTCGGCCCCCATCCCGTACTCGAAGCCGTCGGTGAAGCGGGTCGAGGCGTTGACGTAGACGGCGGCCGAGTCGACGCCGGCGGCGAACTCGTCGGCCGCCTCTTCGGAGGTAGTGACGATCGCCTCGGAGTGCCCGGTGCCGTGCCGGTTGACATGCTCGACCGCGTCCTCGACGGAGTCGACCACTGCGACCGCCATCTTCAGTCCCAGGTACTCGGTGTCCCAGTCCGCTTCGGTCGCGGCGCCGACCTCGGCGTCGCCCGCAAAAGCAAGGACGCGCTCATCGCCGACCAGGTCGACCCCGCCCTCCTCGAGGTCGGAGAGCACAGCCGGCACGAAGCGCTCGGCGATCGCGGCGTCGATCAGCAGGGTCTCGGCGGAGTTGCAGACCCCGGGCCTCTGCACCTTGGCGTTGACCGCGATCCGCCGCGCCATCTCCAGATCGGCGTCGCCGTGCACGTAGACGTGACAGTTGCCGGCCGCCGCATACATCACCGGCACCGTCGCGACGTCCTTCAGGGCTGCCTTCAGGCCTTCGCCGCCGCGGGGGATCAGGAGATCGATCAGGCCCTCCTGCATCGCCAGCTCGGCCAGGTCGTCGTGGCCCCCACCGGCCAGCAACATGACGGCATCCTCCGGCAGGCCCGCCTCCGCCAGCGCCTCGCGAACGATCGCCGCCAGCGCCCCGTTCGACCTTTCCGCATAGTGCGACCCCCGCAATACGATCGCGTTGCCGCTCTTGATCGTCAGCGCCGCGCAATCGATGGTCACGTTTGGCCGCGCCTCGTAGACGACGGCCACGACTCCCAGCGGCACCCGAACCTTCCGCAGGTCCAACCCACTGGCCAAGGTCTTGTGCTCGAGCACCTCGCCGACGGGATCGTCCAGCGCGGCGACGACCCGAACTCCCGCGGCCATCGCGGCCACCCGGTCAGCCGTCAGCGTCAGCCGATCCCTCAGCGCCTCGGTCAGTCCCCCCGCCCGCTCATCGGCCAGATCCGCGGCGTTCGCATCGAGAACCTCCGCAGTCCGCTCCTCCAGCAGCCGCGTCGTCGCCTCCAGCGCCGCATTCTTCGCCTCGGTGGAAGCCCTCGCCAGCGCTCGCGCAGCCCGCTTCGCCGCAGCACAAGTCTCAGCGACAGTAGTCGTAGTCACAGCCATGAGAGCCAAGGGTAGCTGGCGGAGCCTTCAATCCTTGAGCTAAACCAGCACGAACCTATCCCGATGGATGACCTCGTCAGCCGCATGCGGAAGCAGCTTCCGCACCCGGTCGCTCTTCATGCCCTTTACCCGGGCCAGCTCCCGCGAGGAGTAATCGGAGATCCCCTTGCCGATTGTCGCTCCGTCGACCACGACATCGACCGCATCGCCGACGTCGAAATCACCCTCTGCTTCGACGATGCCCACCGGAAGGAGACTCGAACCGCGCTCGCGCAAAACCCGAGCGGCCCCGTCGTCGACGACGATCCTGCCCCGGGCGGGCTTCGCGTACTTCAGCCAGAGCTTGAAGCTCGATGCCTTGCCCGGCTGGGCGACGAAGCGGGTGCCAACGGACTCGCCGCTCACCGCCGCCTTCAGCGTGCCGGAGCCGGTCCCGTTGCAGATCACGGCCGGGATGCCGGCCTCGCTGGCCATCTCAGCCGCCGCCACCTTGCTGCGCATCCCTCCGGAGCCGAAGGCGGAGGTGCGGTCGCCGATCTCGAGGGTGGCCAGCTCGGAGAAGTCGTCCACCTCGGAGATCAGGGGGGCGGTCGGGTCCACATGCGGGTCGGCGCTGTGCAGGCCGTCGATGTTGGTCAGCAGCACCAGCAGGCGCGCGTCGAGAAGCAGCGCCACCTGGGCCGCGAGGAAATCGTTGTCGCCGAAGGTGATCTCGTCGGTGGCGGTGGTGTCGTTCTCGTTGATCACCGGCACCACCCCCCACTCGACCAGCCGTTTCAGCGTCTGGCGCGCGTTGAGGTAGTTGGTGCGGGCGGCGATGTCGGCCGCGGTCAGGAGCACCTGCGCCGCCCTCGTGCCGTGGCCCGCCAGCCTGCTCTCGTAGGCCCGGAAGAGGTCGCCTTGGCCGACCGCGGAGGCCGCCTGCAGCTCGTCCATCGCCCGCGGCCGCACCGGCAGCTCCATCAGCCGCATCCCCCGCGCGATCGCGCCAGAGGTGACCATCACCACCCGCTCGCCCCCCTTCTCGAGGACGCTCACCTGCTCGCAGACGGAGTCGAGGACCTCCGTGCGCAACTCGCCGTCGTCGGCGGCGACGATCGAGGAACCGAGCTTGACGACGAGAGTCATGGGCGCAGCAAGTGTATGAGTGACTCGGATCAACCTGGCTGCCGGCAACGGTGTCAGCGTTGCCCTCGCAGCCGGGCTCTCGTATATCGGCTAGGGAGCTGAACGCAGCGCCTCCAAGGCGGTCTAGATGTGCAGCTCGAACTCGTGCTCGCCGATGCGGACGTCGTCGCCGGGCTCGAAGCCGGCGCGGGCGAGGGCGGCGATGACGCCGATCTCGCCCAGGCGCTGCTCGAGGTAGGCGAGCGCCTCCTCGTTGCGGACGTCATGGCGCTCGAAGAGCAGCTCGACGCCGCGGCCGACGACGCGAAAGCCGCCGTCCTCTTCGCGCTCGACCCGGTAGCCGCCCTCGCCGGCCGGCCGGTAGACGCGGTGCTCCGCCTCGAATTCGCCAACGGGCTCGCCGACCGCGACCGCGCCCGAGGGCTGTGTCTCCGGCAGCTTCTCCAACCCCGCACCGTGCGCCGCCAGCTCCGCTCGCACGGTCTCGTAGTTCGACTCCGGGCCCCCTTCCATCGGCGCCAGGTCGACGAGGTGGACAAGCATCGAGCAGCGCTCGACGTGGGCGAGGAACTCGTGGCCCAGCCCGGCCCCCTCGGCCGCGCCCTCGATCAGCCCCGGGATGTCGGCCACCACGGCCTGTCGATTCTCATCTTCGATCGTCCCCAGCACCGGCGACAACGTCGTGAAGGGATAGTCCGCCACCTTCGGCGCCGCCCGCGTCAGCCGCCCCAGCAGCGACGACTTCCCCGCGTTCGGCAGCCCCACCAACCCCACATCGGCCAGCAGCTTCAACCGCAGCTCGATCCAGCCCGCCTCCCCACTCGTCCCCTTCTCCGCAAACCGCGGTGCCTGCCGCGTCGAGGTAGCAAACCGCTTGTTCCCATGCCCCCCACGCCCCCCC
>WNFM01295939.1_pt2 | contig 43984 bp, 40 predicted proteins | sample 5400271 | NCBI WGS metagenome assembly WNFM01 (sample SAMN13153352, study PRJNA577476) | soil metagenome | isolation source: 60 cm saprolite on Douglas fir-dominated hillslope | place: USA:California | collected 2013-09-17
TCTCTTCATGACCGCGCTGGCGACGAGCGCCAGCGAGAGCACCACCATGATGCTGCCGTACCAGAGCGGAAAGAACCCGGGGCCGGGCCCTTCCTCGGTCAGGTAGCCCCAGCGCCACGCCTCGCTCACGATGTAGGCGCCGAGCGCCGCGAGCGCGATGCCGGACCAGAAGTCTGCGCTCTTCGCGAATGGCTTCAACGCGCGTCAGCGCTTGTAGCGGCCGACGGGCACGAGCTCCGCGATGGTGCCTCCGGGCGCGCGGAACTTCACCGGGATCACCCCCGGATCGCTCACGATCTCGGAGCCGTAGGATTTGATCTGCCGCGTGGCGTCGTCGATGTCGGCGACTTCGAGGGCGAAGTGGTGGATGCAGGGCCCATCGCCCGCGGCGCTGGATTCCTTCGACTTCGTGCCCGCGTCGTACTGCATGAGCGTGAAGTCGATCTCGCCGTCGGTCATGTGGCGCGACAGGTGGTCGCGCGTCTTGCGCGTCACCGCGTCCTTGAAGCCGAACACCTTCTGGTAGAAGTCGCCGGTCTTCTGCACGTCGTCGACCTTGAGCGAGAGGTGCACGATGGGCGCGACCGGATGGTCGCTCGCCACGCGCTTGTAGCGGCCGATCGGAACCAGCTCGGCGACGGTGCCGCCGGGCGCGCGGAATTTCACCGGGACGACGCCTGGATCACTCACGATCTCGCAGCCCCATTCGCGCAGCTCGCCGGTGGACTTGGCGATGTCCTCCACCTCGATGGCGAAGTGGTGGATGCAGGGCCCGTCGCCCGCGGCCTTCGACTCCGCCGACTGCGTGCCCGCGTCGTACTTCATCACCGTGAAGTCGATGTTGCCGTCGCTCATGTGGCGCGAGACGTGGTCGCGCGTCTTCTTGGTTTCCGCGTCGAGGAAGCCGAACACGCGTTTGTAGAAGTCCCCGGTGCGGCCCACGTCGTCGACCTTGAGGGAAATGTGGACGATCCTGTTCATGCGATGCTCCTTGGAGGAAATCGCCGGGGCATCATCGCGACCGGGAATCTCAGTGCTTGACGACGAGGGCCTGCTGGCTGGCGAAGTAGGCCGCGAGATCCGCCATGGGCTTGGGCTCGAGGTTCACGACCTGGCCCGCCATGATCGGATTCTTGCGCTTGCCGTTCTTGTAGTGCTTGAGCGCGGTCTCGAGGTAGTCGGGATACTGGCCGGCGAGGTTGGGGAATTCCGGGCTCACGCTCACGCCGTTGGCGCCATGGCACGCGGCGCAGGGCGCGGACAGCTTGCGGCCGACTTCGGGGTCGCCGGAAGCGCCGGCCGCGGGGAACGCGAGGGCGAGAAACGCGAGGGCGACAATTTTTTTCGTCATGGCGGCGCTCACTTCTTCTCGGCCGCGGGCGCCGCGGCGGGTGCGGGGGCTGCGGAGGCCGTGGTGGCCGCTTCGCCGCCGTAGTACTTGGCGACCGCTTGCATGTCGGCTTCCGAGAGGTCCGCGGCGATGGCGCGCATCGTCGGGAAATCGCGCTCGCCGGACTTGTAGGCCTTCAGCGCGGACACGATGTACGCGGGCTTCTGGCCACCCAGCTTCGGCACCCGGTAGAGCTCGGGAAACGCGGTCTTCCAGTCGGGAATGCCGTGGCAGCCCTGGCATTGCGCGATCCGGTTCTCGATGGTGACCTTGTTGTTGTCCGCCGCCTGGGCGGCGAGGGCCGAGGCCGCGAGGACGATGGCAAGCAATCTGGAGGCATGCATGGCGCTGGGACTTTTTTTGGAATTGGGCAGGCGCAAATTATACAGTAGCCTCCCGCTCGAAGAGCGTTTCCCAGGCGCGGGGCGGCGACAGGTAGAAACCCTGGCCGAGGGTGATGCCGATCTGCGTAAGCTTGCGCGCGATGTCCTCGCTTTCCACGTACTCGGCGATGGTCTGCAGGCCGAGGCTGGTGCCGATCTTGTGGATCGATTCCACCAGCGCGTAGTCGAGGTAGTTCTTGGCGATGCCCTTCACGAAGAGCCCGTCGATCTTGATGCCGTCCACGGGGAAGTGCTTGAGGTAATTGAAGGACGAAAGGCCGCTGCCGAAATCGTCCAGCAGGAAGCGCACGCCCATGGCGCGCAGGTTTTCGATCAACGCGCGCGCGCGCTCGACGTTGGCGATCGCCGCGGTCTCGGTGATCTCGAAGCAGATCGACTGCGGGGGGATGCCGTACTCCTGGAACTTCGCCTGCATGAAGTCGGCGAAGTCCGGGCTGGAAAGCGTGTGCCCCGAGAGGTTGATCGAGAATTCGGCGGGCGCCGGGTCGTCGCGCTGCTTGGCGAGGCGCTTGAAGTCGGTGAAGGCGCGCTCCACCACCCAGCGGTCGATGGTGCGCATGAGGTCGTAGCGCTCCGCGACCGGGATGAACGACATCGGCAGGATCAGCTCCCCGCCGGTCTCGCTCATGCGCAGCAGCGCTTCCACGCGCGGCACGCCGACGATGTGCGGCGCGTCGATCGGCACGATCGGCTGGTAGAGCAGCGTGAAGGCGCCCTCGGTCAAGGCGTCGTTGATGCGCTTCAGCCAGCCGCGGCTCGTCTGGCGCATGTATTGCGAGGAGCTCGCGTCGTGGAAGGCGAACACGCGGTTCCTGCCTTGCTCCTTGGCGGTGAAGCACGCGGTGTCGGCTTCCGAGAGGATCGCCGAGAGGCTGGGCGCGAGCCGCGTGATCGCCACCACGCCCACGCTCACCCCGGTCTGGAACGCCTTGTCGTTCCACTCGAACTGCCACGCCTGCACCGAGTCGCGCAGCTGGGTCGCGGCGGCGTGGGCGAATTCCGCGCTGCAATTCTCGAGCAGCACCGCGAACTCGTCGCCGCCGATGCGCGCGAGCGTCTCGCCTTCGCGCAGCGTCGACTGCATCACCGGCACGATGCGGCGCAGGAGCTCGTCGCCCGCGAGGTGGCCGTAGGAGTCGTTGATGCGATGGAAATAGTCGATGTCCACGTAGAGCAGCGCGTGCGTGCTGCCCTGGCTCTTGGCGGTGGCGAGCGCGCTCTCCAGGCGCTCCTCGAGCGCCTTCCGGTTCGGCAGGCCCGTGAGCGCGTCGTGGTTGGTGAGGAAGAAGATCTGCTGGCGCGCGGTGTCGAGACGCTCCTGCAGGCGGCCGTGCGCGCCCTTGGAATCCTGCGCGAGGGTGACGACCTCCTGCATGAGCTCTTCGAGCGGCAAGGTGAGCTCCGGCAACTCGGGCTTCACGCCGCCCGCGGCCACGCTCTTCACGGCCTCGCGCACCGCGTCCACCTCGCCCACCGCCATGCGCGCGGCGAGCGACCCCAGCACGAAGAGGCTGCCCACGCTCGCCGCGAGCGCCATGGAAAGCGTCCACGCCTGCGCGGTGATGCTCTCCATGCCGAGGAAGGCGCGCGCGAGCACGTAGACCGCGCAGAAGACCGCGATGGGGATCGCGCCCAGCGCCACCAGTCGGGCGGCGAGGAGCTTGCGGGTCTCGACGGCGGGGGTTTCGGTTTCGGCCATCGAGGCCTTCACGCGGCCGCGGCCTCGCGCAGCCAGAGGCACAGGCCCTTGCTCTCGCGCTCGATGCGCTCGCACATGGCGCGGTGCGCCGCGAGCTCGTCTTCACCCGCGCGCAACACGATGATGGCGGCCGAGCGCGGCGAGTCGCTCAACGCGAGCGCGGGCGCGTCGCTCGGGGCGAGGCTCATTTCCAGGGTTTCCTGCCCGCGCGTCATGGCGATCCACACGTCGGCGAGGAGCTGGGCGTCGAGGAGCGCTCCGTGCAGGGTGCGCTTCGAATTGTCCACCGCGTAGCGCTCGCACAACGCGTCGAGGGAATTCTTCTTGCCGGGATGCAGCTCGCGCGCCATCGCGAGCGTGTCCGCCACGCTGCACACGCTCTCCACCTTCGCGCGGCCGATGAGCGCCAGCTCGGCGTTGAGGAACGCCACGTCGAAGGGCGCGTTGTGGATGAGAAGCTCGGCGCCGTCGACGAACTCGAGGAACTCGTCGACGATGTCGGAGAATTTCGGCTTGTCCGCGAGGTCCTCCACGGTGAGGCCGTGCACCTGTGTAGCCGCGATCTCGATGCCGCGCCCGGGGTTCATGAAGCGATGGAAGTGGCGCCCGGTGGCGCGGCGCCCGTCCAGCTCGAGGCAGGCGAGCTCGATGATGCGATGCCCGTCGGCGGGCTCCAGGCCCGTGGTCTCGGTATCGAGGACGATCCTTCTCATGCGATCGATTCCACCCCCTTGTTGGCGAGCGCGTCGGCGCGCTCGTTGCCTTCGTGCCCGGCGTGCCCCTTGACCCACACCCAGTCGATGTCGTGGGTGCGGACGACTTCATCGAGCTTCTTCCAGAGGTCCACGTTCTTCACCGGCGCCTTGGCCGCGGTGCGCCAGCCGCGCGCCTTCCAGCCGTTGATCCACTCGGTGATGCCCTTCTGCACGTACTGGGAATCCGTGTGCAGGACCACGCGGCAGGGCCGCTTCAGCGCGGCGAGCGCCTCGATCACCGCGGTGAGCTCCATGCGGTTGTTGGTGGTCAGCGCCTCGCCGCCGAACATCTCGCGCTCCTTGCCGCCCACCTCGAGAACCGCGCCCCAGCCGCCGCGACCGGGATTGCCCTTGCACGCGCCGTCGGTATAGATGTGGATGGTCCCGGGCGCGCGCTTCAACTTACTTGACGACCTTGAGATGGGAGACGCTGTGGCGCTTGGCGGCCGCCAGGGCCTTCTCGCGCGCGTCCTTCTGCTCGACCCAGGCCGGCGTGAGGAGCCGCATGCCGCGCACGCGCTTGATCGCCTGCAGCATGTACACGGCGCCGCCCACGGCCCACCAGCGGTCGCCCGCGGGCTCCATGAAGGCGAAACGCCGGCGCACGCTCTCGCTCTTGAAGGGCGGCGCATAGCCCACCAGGCGCCCCGCGTTCACGTCGAAGCCGAGGAGGGCCAGCCAGTCCTTCACGCGCAGGAGCGACACGAAGCGCCCGTTCCACGGGTACTCGTCGCGCCCGAAGCCGACCGAGCTCCTGAGGCCCCACAGGCTCCAGGGATTGAAGCCCACGATGACGAGCCGGCCTTCGGGCATCATCACGCGGTCGACCTCGCGCAGAATCTCGTGCGGGCCGGCGGCGAATTCCAGCACGTGGGGAAGCACCACCAGGTCCACCGACTGAGTGGCGAGCGGCAGCTCGTGGCTCTTGGCGTAGAGATCGGGCCGGTCGGTGGGGGCGACGCGCATGCGGTGCGCGATGCGGCTCGCGCGCAGGAGGTCCACGTCAGGCATGCCGACCTGCAGCGCGTGGAAACCGAAGACGTCCGGGGTCACGTCGTCGAGGTAAGCCTGCTCCTTCTCGAGCAGGTACTGCCCGAGCGGGGTGGCGAACCAGTCCTGGAGCGTGTGGGTCGGCATGATTTCTCTTGGCAGACCCAATTCTAATAGACTCGGCCCCATGCTGGCGATTCACGCGGTCCCCGCTTTCAAGGACAACTACATCTGGATGCTCGAGGCGGGCGGCCGGGCGGTGGCGGTCGATCCGGGCGACGCGGCCCCGGTCGAGCGTTTCCTCGAGGAACGCGCCCTCAAGCTTTCCGCGGTTCTCGCCACTCACCATCACCAGGACCACGTGGGCGGGCTGCGGGCGCTCGCGCGCCACTGGAAATGTCCGACGTTCGGGCCCGCCCGCGAGGAGGTCGCGGGCCTCGACCATCGCCTCGCCGAAGGCGACCGCATTCGCGTTCCGGGGATCGAGGTGGATCTCGACACCTTCGACATCCCCGGCCACACCGCGGGCCACATCGCGCTCTTCGGCGCCGGGTCGGTGTTCTGCGGCGACACTCTTTTCGCCTGCGGCTGCGGGCGGCTCTTCGAGGGCACACCCGCGCAAATGGTCGATTCCCTCGGAAAGCTCGCGCGCCTGCCGGATGCGACGCGCGTCTACTGCGGGCACGAATACACGCTCGCCAATATCCGCTTCGCCGAGGCGGTGGAGCCCGGCAACCGGGAGCTCGCGGCGCGCGGCGTGCGCGAAGCCGCCAAGCGCGAGCGCGCCGAGCCCACGCTTCCCTCCACGGTCGGCGACGAGCGCGCCACCAATCCCTTCCTGCGCTGCGACGAACCTGAGATCATCGCTTCGGCCGAGCGCCGCGCGGGCCGGCGCCTGGCCGGCGCGGTCGAGGTGTTCGCCACGCTCCGCGACTGGAAAAACAACTTCTGATGACTTCCGAATTCACGATTCGCCCCGCCACGCGCGGCGACGTCCCCGAGATCCTGCGCCTCATCGGCGAGCTCGCCGAGTACGAGAAGCTCTCCGACATGCTGGTGGGCACCGAGGCGATGCTCGCCGAGCAGCTCTTCGGCGCGCGCCGCGCCGCGGAGTGCCTCATCGCCGAGCGCGGCGCGCGCGCGGTGGGCTTCGCGCTCTTCTTCACGACGTTCTCGACCTTCCTCTGCAAGCCGGGGCTCTACCTCGAGGATCTCTTCGTCGAGCCCGCGCAACGCGGCCACGGTATCGGCAAGGAGCTGCTGAAGCGCCTGGCGGCGCTCGCGGTGGAGCGCGATTGCGGGCGCTTCGAGTGGCGCGTGCTCGACTGGAACGAGCCCTCCATCAAGTTCTACGAGTCCCTCGGGGCGAGCGTCATGCCCGAGTGGGAGCTGGTGCGCATGACCGCGCCGGAGTTCGCGGCGCTGGCGAAGCGATGAGCCGCGTTGACGCCCGGACAAGGGCCGCGTAGCATCCGAAAGCCCCTACGAAACAAGCACTAATCGGATGCACTTCAGGCGGAACTTAAGTTACGTGGCGCTCCTGGCGGCCCTCGGGTGCGCCCCGGCCCTGGCCGCCGCTTCGGTGCCCACCGGGGCCGCTTCGCCCGCCTTGCCGCCGGCCTTCGAGGACGTCGACGACGTGCCTCTTCCCGATCCCGATCTCTGGCAGCGCATCCGCGTGGGCTTCATGCTGGAGGCGCTCGACTCCCCGCTCGTGGCGGAGCACGAGCAGTGGTACGCGAGCCGCCCCGAGTACATCAAGCGCTTCGTCGGCCGCGGCAGCCTCTACCTGCACTACATCGTGGGCGAGGTCGAGAAGCGCGGCATGCCCACGGAGATCGCGCTCCTGCCGGTGGTCGAAAGCGCGTTCAACCCGAAGGCCAACTCGCGCGCGAAGGCCGCGGGCCTCTGGCAGTTCATCCCGTCGACCGGCAAGAACTACGGCCTCGCGCAGAACTGGTGGAAGGACAATCGCCGCGACGTGATCGCCGCCACCGACGCGGCGTTGAATTACCTCGAGCGCCTGCACAGCATGTTCGGCAGCTGGGAGCTCGCGCTCGCGGCGTACAACTGCGGCGAAGGCTGCGTGGGGCGCGCCATCGCATACAACCAGAAGCGCGGATTGCCGACCGACTACGCGAGCCTCAACCTGCCGGGAGAGACGCGCAACTACGTGCCGAAGCTCTTCGCGGTGAAGAACATCGTGCTCGCCCCGACCAACTACGGCATCGAGCTGGAGAGCGTTCCCGACACGCCCTACTTCACCGAGGTGCAGGCGCCGGCGAAGATCGACGTGAAAGTGGCGGCGAAGCTGGCCGGCATGAGCGAGGACGATTTCGTCGCGCTGAACCCGGCGCACAACAAGCCGGTCGCGGCGGGCACCGGCACCTTCATCCTGCCGGTGGACCGCGCCGAAGCGTTCAAGGCGAACCTCGACGCCTACGACAAGCCCCTGGTGAGCTGGACCACCTACCAGGCGAAGCGCTTCGAGTCGATCGACGCCATCGCCAAGCGCCACAACGTCGCCGCCTCGCAGCTGAAGAGCGCGAACGGCGAGATGAAGCTCGACAAGAAGGGGCGGCTGCGCGCCGCCACGGCGATCATGGTGCCGATGAAGCCGGGCGCCGCGCCCAAAGCCATCGCGGTGGCGCAGGTGACGCCGGTGGCCCCCGCAGCGCCCGTGGCGAGCCCCGCGCTGCGCCTCTACACCGTGCGCGCCGGCGACACCCTGTACAGCATCGCCCAGCGCCATCGCACCGCCATCGATACCCTGCTCCACCTCAACCGCCTCACCGCGAGCGTTACGCTCCAGCCCGGCCTCAAGCTGCGCCTTCCCTAAACCGGGGTCAGAGCGGGGTCTGACCCCGGTGTGGATTTCGGTGTGGCGTCAGCGCTTGCCGGTGATCTCGGCGAAGAAGGCGTCGCTCGAGGGCGCGCGGCCGAGAAAGCGGCGCACCAGGTCCATCTCCTCCTCCTGGCTGCCCGGCGCGAGGATGGTATCGCGGTAGCGCGCGCCCACCTTGGGATCGAGCATGTTCGCCTTGAAGGGCGACAGCATGTCGAGCGCGAGGACTTCCGACCACATGTAGCCGTAATACCCGGCGCCGTACTGGTTGGCGATGTGGCTGAAGGCCGACGGGAACGACGTGCCCTCGACGTAGCCCAGCGGTGTCGCGTTCTCCAGGGCTTTCCACACCGCGAGCGGCGGCCTGGGATCGGTGGCGAGCGCCATGTCGAAGGACGCGTAGAGCCACTGGCGCGCATAGCGCAGGCCCTGGCCGTAGCGCCGGGCCGCCTCCAGGCGCGCGATGTCGTCGTGCGTGAGCTGCGGACAGGCGGCGCACACCTCCTTGAAAAGCGCGAGCGGCTGCTCGCGGCGCGCCCACTCCTCGAACATCTGCGACGGCGCCTCGACGAAGTCGCCCTTCACGCTGGTGCCCGCGTGCGGGTTGTAGTCGGCGCGCGACAGGACGCCATGCAGCACGTGGCCGAACTCGTGCATGAGGGTCTCGAGCTCGTCGTGATCGAGGCCCTCGCGGTTGAAGTTGGTGACGAGCGCGGAGAGCGGCGTGCGCCCGGCGATGCGGCTTACCCCGCGCAGCGGGAACGCGGCCGCGTGGTTGAACTTGCCCTCGCGCGGGAAGAGATCGAGGTAGAAGCCCGAGACGAATCGCCCGGTCTTCGCGTCGAGGACGTCGAAATAACGCACGTCCTCGTGCCAGGTGGGCACCTTGGCCTCGCGGAACTTCACGCCGTAGAGCGTTTGCGAGACGCGCATCATGTAGTCGACCGCCTTGTCCGTCGGGAAGTACTTGCGCAGCGCCTCCTGGTCGATGTTGAAGCGCTCGCGCCGCACCTTCTCCGAGTAGTACGACACGTCCCAGCGCTCGAGCTTCGTCTGCGCGAGCGGCGTGGCGAGCTCGCGCGCCTTTTCCGCGCGCAGCTCCTCCACGTCCTTCTTTTCGAGCTCGGTGACCGCGCTCTTCACGTCGGCGAGGAACTTCGTCACCGTGGCGGGCGTCTGCACCATCTTGCGGCGCAGCGCGTAGTCCGCGTAGGTCGCAAGGCCGTAGAGGCCCGCGAGCTCCTTCCTCAGCGTGAAGATCTCGAGCAGGATGTCGAGGTTGCCCGCGCCGCCCTGGTTCAGCTTGGCGATGTAGTAGCGACGGCGTGCCGGTTCGCTCTGCGCGGACTGCATGAAGGGAACGTACGACGGGTTGTCCAGCGCGAGCACGTAGTTGCCCCCGGCGTCGCGCTTGCGCGCCTTGAGGTAGCTCTCGGAGAGCCCCGCCATCTCCTCGGGCTTGAACACGACCTGGGTCGGGTCCTCGCGAATGTTGCGGTCGAACGTCTGGCGCAGCTCCTCCAGCTTGTCGAAGATCGCCTTGGCGCGCGCGCGCTTGTCCACGGGCAGCGCGACGCCGCTGTCTTCGAAGCCCTCGACCATGTCCTTCTTGAGCTTGGCCTGGTGCGGGTTCATCGGCGCGGCGGCGCTCACGCGCGCGAAGAGCTTCTCGTTCTGCAGGATCTCGGTGCCGAGGGTGGTGAACTTCTGCAGGCACGGCTCCGACGCGTCGCGCACCGCCTTGTCGGGCGAGACGTTGCCCAGCAGGTTCACGACCCCGAGCACGTCCTCGATCCGGATCTGCAGGCGGTTCCACTCGTCGAAGATCGCGCCCGCGCCGCGCTTCGCCTCCATGGCGGCGACCGCGCGATGGGCGGCGGCGAGGCCGTCGTCGCAGGCCCTGGTGAGGCCGGCGGCGTCGTAGACGGGCGCGAGCGGCCTTTGCCGCGCGGGGGAAGGCTGGGTCGCCGCGGCGGCGGGCAATGCCGCGGCCAACGCGAGAAAGGCAATGGCGAAACGCATGGAAGACTCCGGGTCAGGAAGGCTGGGCGGCGAGCTCGTAGCCCTTGGGAATGGAAGACAGCAGCTTCCTCGTGTACTCCTCGCGCGGATGGCGGTAGATCTCGTCGGAGTCGGCCATCTCGACGATGACGCCCTCGTTCATCACCATCACCTTGTCGGAGATGTACTTCACGACCGCGAGGTCGTGGGAGATGAAGATGTACGAAAGGCCGTACTCGTCCTGGAGATCCTGCAGCAGGTTCAGCACCTGCGCCTGCACCGAGACGTCGAGCGCCGACACGCTCTCGTCGCAGATCAGCACGTCGGGCTTCATGGTGAGGCAGCGCGCGATCGCGATCCTCTGGCGCTGGCCGCCGGAGAATTCGTGGGGATACTTGTAGAAGGACTGCTCGGAGAGCCCCACGCGCCTCAGCAGCTGGAACGCCATGCCGACGCGCTCGCCCTCGTCCTTGCCGATGGAGTGGATCTTCATCGGCTCCACCAGGATCTGGCCCACGGTCATGCGCGGGTTCAACGACGCGTACGGGTTCTGGAAGATGATCTGGATGCGCCGGCGATAGGCCATCATCTGCTTCTCGCTGAGCGACAAGAGGTCCCTGCCTTCGAACAGCACCTCGCCGCTGGTCGCGTCGTGCAGGCGCATGAGCGTGAGGCCCACCGTGGTCTTGCCGGAGCCGGATTCGCCGACCAGCCCGAGGGTCTTGCCCTTGGGAAGCGTGAAGCTCACATCCTTCACCGCGGGCACGGCGCGCTTGCCGAACAGGCCCTCTTTCAAATAGAACGTCTTGTTGAGGCCCTTCACCTCGAGGATGATCGGGTCCGAGGGCGTGGTGCCGCGCTTCCTCTCCTCGAGGTGCACGTGGCCGTCGCCCTTCATGAAGTCGTCGATCACCGGCAAGCGCTTCGGGCGCCGGTCCAGGCGCGGGCGGCATGCGAGGAGCGCCTTGGTATACGGATGCTGCGGCGCCTCGAAGATCGCCTTCACCGGGCCCTGCTCCTTGATCTCGCCCGATTGCATCACCACCACGGTGTCGGCGATGTCGCCCACCACGCCCAGGTCGTGCGTGATGAAGAGCACCGACATGCGGTGCTTCAGCTGCAGGCTCGCGATCAGGTCGAGGATCTGCTTCTGGATGGTCACGTCGAGCGCGGTGGTGGGCTCGTCGGCGATGAGGAGCTTGGGCTCGCACGCGATCGCCATCGCGATCATGACGCGCTGCTGCTGCCCGCCGGACATCTCGTGGGGATACGAATTCACGCGCAGTTGCGGGTTGGGAATGCCGACCTCGTTCAGGAGCTCGATCACGCGCGCGCGCGCCTGGCGTCCATCCATGTTCATGTGCAGGCGCAGCACTTCCGCGATCTGCTCGCCCACGGGAAACACCGGGTTCAACGACGTCATCGGCTCCTGGAAGATCACCGAGATGTCCTTGCCGCGGATGTCCTGCAGCTCGTACATCGACGCCTTGAGGAGGTCGCGCCCGCCGTAGAGGATGCGGCCCTCCCGGGAAACCAGCGCGTTCTCGGGAAGCAGCCCCAGGATCGCCATGGCCGAGACGCTCTTGCCGCTGCCCGACTCGCCCACCAGCGCCACGGTGGTGTTGGTGGGGATGTCGAAGGAGATGCCCTTCACCGCGGCGAACGGCTCCGACTTGCGGTCGACGCGGAAACGCACGTCCAGGTTCTGGACCTGCAGGATGAGTTCCGGGGGCGTCATCGCGCTCATTTCAGCTTGGGATCGAGCGCGTCGCGCAACGAATCGGTGAGGAGCGAGAACGCGGTGACGAGGATCGCCATCGAGGCTCCGGCGGCGAAGAGCTGCCACCACTTGCCGATGACGAGCTCGTTCTGCGCCTCGGCGAGCATCGTGCCCCACGACACCATGTCGACCGGCACGCCGAAGCCGAGGAAGGAGAGGATCACCTCGGCCTTGATGAACCCGACGACGTGTTGCGACAACTGCACCAGCGAGACGTGGCTCACGTTGGGCAGGATGTGGCCGAACATGCGCGACCAGTTGGACGCGCCGATCGCCTGGGCGGCCTTCACGTATTCGCGGTTGGAGTGCTTGATGTACTCGGCGCGCATCAGACGGTAGATGCCGGTCCAGCCGGTGAGCGAGAGGATGAGGACGATGGGCAGGATCCCCTTGCCGAACTTGCCGGAAGTCGCCGCCACCGCCGCGAAGGCGAGGATGAGGAGGATGTAGGGAATGGACGTGAAGACGTTGTAGACCCACTCCAGGAGGTCGTTGGCCCAGCCGCCCCAGTAGCCCGCCGCGGCCCCGAGCATGGTGCCGATGAGGGTGGCGAGGAGCGCCGCGGAAAGCCCCACGAAGATCGAGACCTCGGAACCCTTGATCGCCTTCTGCAGGACGTCGCGCCCCCACTTGTCGCCGCCGAAGGGCAGCACCTCGGAGCGCTTGGTCTCGGTCACCGCGATCTTCGCGGCGCGCTCCTCCCACTCCTTGTAGCGCGGGGCGAGCGGGTCGACGTCGGAGAGGTCCACGGGCGGCGCTTTCGCGGCCGCGTCCTTGGCGCCCATCGACCTCGCCTCGAGGTTCTCGGAGCCGGCCAGGAACGACGGGTTGGCATAGGAGACGCCCTTCTCCTTGTTCCAGTCTTTCGCGATGAGGCCGAAGTAGGAGCCCGCCATCATCGCGATGAAGATCGCGACCACGACGAGCGAGACCATGCCGACCGCGTCCTGGCGCAGCCGCCGCCACGCGAGGGACCACAGGCCCGGCGACTCCCGCACCGGGGGCAAGGCAGGATTGGTGAGAACGGCGCTCATTTGAAGCTCACTCTCGGATCGACGTACTTGTACATCACGTCCACCAGCAGGTTGATGATCATGGTGATGACCGCGAGGTACACCGTCACCGCCTTGATGACGGGGAAATCGCTGCGGTTCACCGCGGTGATGATCTCGCGGCCCAGGCCCGGGATCGAGAAGAACACTTCCAGCAGGAAGGAGCCGACGAAGATGCCGGGAAGGGAGATGCCGATGTTGGTGAGGATCGGGATCAACGCGTTCCTCAGCACGTGCTTCAGCATCACCTTCTTCTCGGAAAGCCCCTTGGCGCGCGCCGTGCGCACGTAGTCCTGGTTGATCTCGTCGAGGAAGAACGATCGGTAAAGCCGCAGCTGCGGAGCGAGCCCCACGAACACCGCGAGCATGATCGGCAGCGGCGCATACGTCGTGAGGTTCTTCCAGAAGCTCTCGCTCCAGCCCTGCACCGGGAACCAGCCGAGGATGAAGCCGAAGAGCCACTGGAACACGATGATGTACACGAGGAAGCTGACCGACATCGCCACCGTGCAGGTGATCATGATGCCGCGGTCGGTGAGCGAGCCGCGCACGTAGGCGACCATGATCGCGAAGAGCACGGCGAGCGACGTTTCGATGATCAGCACCGGGATCATGATGGTGAGCGTGGGCCCGACGCGCGTGAGGAGGATGCGCGACACCTCCTCGTTGGTGGACCAGCTGCGCCCGAAGTCGAACGTGAAGACCTGCTGCACGAAGACCCAGAGCTGGTACCAGTAGGGCTGGTCCACGCCCAGCTGCTTCCTGATATTGGCGATCTGCTCGGGGTTGGAGATCTTGCCCGCGAGCACCTGCGCGGGGTCGCCTCCCACCCAGTTGAACAGGAAGAAGATGAGCAGGATCACCCCGGCGATCGTCGGGATCATCTGCCACAGCCTTCGGATCACATACGCGGTCATTGCGTTTTCCTCTCTGTTCGCCGTTCTACTTGCTCGCCAATTGTTGCGCGGGCACGTCGATGTCCAGGTACTTGAAGTTGGTATAGAGAATCGGGTGTTTCTTGTAGCCCTTCACCCAAGGGTACTGCAGATGGTTGAAGATGCGGTGCACGCCGAGCCGCCAGGGCGCGTAGGCGAGGAGCAGCCGGTTCATCTCGCGGTAGAGCTTGTTCCTCTCCTCGCCGTCGGGAAAGCCCAGGGATTTCTCGTAGAGCCGGTCGTATTCGGCGAGCCTGAAGCGCGACTCGTTCGACTGGTTGGTGTTGGGGCCATAGAGGAGCTGCAGGAAATTCTGCGCGTCGGGGTAGTCGGCGATCCACGCCGAGCCCGCCACCTCGAAATTGCCCACGCGCTTGTCGTTCAGGAGGTCGGCGAACTGCACCGCGGTCGCCTCCAGGCGGATGCCGACCGCCTTCATGGACTTCGCCCACAGCTCGGCCAGCTGGCGCGCTTCCTGGCCGCCGATGTTGTACTTGTACTGGATCACGAGCGGCCTGCCGTCGGGCGCCTCGCGCCAGCCGTCGCCGTCGCGGTCGACGTAGCCGAACATGTCGAGGAGCGCTTTCGCCCGCGCCGGATCGGGATCCTGCTCGGTGGAATGCAGCGCGGGATCGTAGCCGACCACGCCCGGGGGCACCGGCGTCTGCGCCGGGAGCGCCTGGTTCTTGCGGATGATCGCGATCTCCTGGTCGCGGTCGTGCGCGAGCACCATCGCACGGCGCAACGCGACGCGCTCCGGCGAATAGCCTCCCACCGGGTTTTCCTGGCCGCCGAGCACCTTGTCGTCGATGTTGAAGACGTCGTAGGTGATCTCCGGCTGCAGCTCGGGGAATACGTTCATGTGCTCCTTCTCGAGCGCCTTGGAGAGCTTGCCGTTGGGCAGCACCTGGTGGATGAACGAGAAGGGCGTCTCGTCGAGGATGTCGTGCTCCTTGTTGAGGAACGCGAGGTAGCGCGGCTGCTCGTCCTCGATGGGCGAGATCTCGACGCGGTCCAGAGCCGGCAGGCGCTTGCCGCGCAGCTCGTCCATCACCTTGCGGTCCCACGGATCGGTCGGATCGGCATAGCGCGTCTCGAGCTCGTAGCCGCGATGGTAGGGATTCCTCTCGAGCACGATCTTCGAGCGGCGCACCCACTCCTTCAGGATGAAGGGACCCGTTCCCACCGGATGCGCGTGGGTGTCGGCCGCGTAGGCCTCGACCACCTCGCGCGGCATGGGCACGACGTTGGGCATCGCCATCACGTAGAGGAAGTTGTAGTCGGCCTCCTTCAGCTTGAAGGTGATCACGTACTTGCCGCGCACCTCGATGCCGGGGACGTGCGCGTCGTAGTCGAACGTGCCGCTCTTCTTCGCCTTCTCGGTGAGCTCGTCCAGGCCGATCAGCTTGTTCTCGAAGAGCCATTCGTAGGGGCTGCGATTCTTCGGGTCGCGGAAGCGCTTCACCATGTACTCGAAGTCCTTCGCCACCAGCTCGCGCTTGCGGCCCTTGAAGACGGGATCGTCGGCGAAGTAGATGCCGGGCTTGATGCGGAAGGTGTAGCGCGTGCCGCCCTCGTCGGGCTCGGGGATGGCCTCGGCGGTCAACGCCACGAGCCGCGCCGGGCGCGCGAGATAGTCGTAGGTGAGCAGCGGCTCGAAGATGTTCTCGCAGATTCCCACCGAGTAGCGGTCGAACACGCGCTGCGGATCGAAGCCGGTCTCCGCCGTGCGGAAGGCGATGCGCAGCACCTTCTTCTGGGCGTCGGCGGTGGCAGCCGCGAGGATCAGCAGGAGGGCAACGAGGACGGCGAAGAAGCGCGGGATTCTCAAGGGCTGGAAAGTGGGCAAAACCACGAAATTATAGCGGTTGGGCGAGGCTATTTGACCTCGGCGGCGCGCCGCTGCAGGTCGATGTCGACGTACCGGTATCCCTCGTGCAGGAAGGGGTGCTTGCGCCAGCCCAGGACCCACGGCTGGACCAGCTGGTGGCGCTTCCGGTGGCTATGCAGCTTCCACGGCGCGTAGACGGTGACCAGGCGCGCCATCTGGTTGTAGATCAGGGTGCGCTCCGGGCCGGGCGGCATCGTCGCGGCCTTCTCGTAGAGGGCGTCGAACTCGGGCAGCTGGAAGCAGCCGTCGTTGGACGAGCCGCAGTTGGGGCCGTAGAGGAGCTGGTAGAAATTCTCGCCGTCGGGATAGTCGGCGCCCCACGCGAGGTGCCAGCTCTGCAATTTGCCGAGCTTGGACTTCTTGCGCAGGTCGGGCCACTTCGCGGTCTCGACCTCCATGCGGATGCCGATGGCGTCCATGTCCTTCTTCCAGAGCTGGGTGAACTGCCGCGACAGCTGGTCCGGCGTGGTCGCGTAGATGAACGTGAGCGGGCTGCCGTCGGGCATCTCGCGGTAGCCGTCGCCATCCTTGTCGACGAAGCCGAACATGTCGAGGAGCGCCTTGGCCCGTGCGGGATCGTAGGTCTTGCCGAGCGTGAAGGTCGGGTCGTAGCCCACGACGCCGGGCGGCAGCGGCGACTGAGCCTCGAGGGCGCTGCCGTTCCTCAGGAGGTAGATCTCGTCGTCGTTGCTGTAGGCGAGCGATATCGCGCGCCGCAAGGCGATGCGCTCCGGCGTGTAGCCGCCGAACATCGGGTCCTTCATGTTCCAGTAGAGATAGGTGATGTCAGGATCGATGTCGGCGATGTAGCGCATGCCGCGCTTGGCGATCCACGGCGCGGCCTTTCCGGCGGGCAGCGCCATGTTGATGAAGTCGAGCGGCACGTTGATCCAGTCGATCTCCTTGTTGAGGAACGCGAGCCAGCGCGGCTGCGACTCCTCGATCACCGAGATCTCGATGCGATCGAGCTGCGGGATGCGCTTGCCCTTCATCTCGTCGTAGAGCTGCCGGGAGATCGCGTCGCCGGGAGGAGGCTCTGCCTCGAAATGCTCCTCGCGGAAATCCTCGTTTCTCACGAGCACGATGCGCGCCGAGCGCTTCCACTCGGCGAGCCGGAAGGCGCCGGTGCCGACCGGATGCGCGCCGATGTCGTTGCCGTATTTCTCGACCACCTCGCGCGCCTGCGCGCCGATGTTGGTCATCGCGAGGATGTAGAGGAAGTTGTAGTCGGGCTTCACGAGGTGCACGCGCAGCGTGTAGCGGTCGACCACCTCGATGCCCGGGATCTTCGCGTCGTAGTCGAAGCGCCCGTCCTTCTTCGCCTTCGCGATCAATTCCTGGAGCCCCGCGATGCGCCCCTCGATGAGCCACAGGTTGGGCGACGAGCCCTTGGGATCCATGAGGCGCTTGAAGGCGAACTCCTGGTCCGCGGCGGTGAGCTCGCGCTTCCTGCCGTTGAACGCGGCATCGTCGGTGAAGTAGATGCCTTTGCGGAAGCGCAGCGTGTAGGTCTTGCCGCCGTCGGTGATCTCGGGAAGCGCTTCGAGCGTCTGCGGCTTCAGCTTCGCGGGGCGCGCGAGAAAGTCGTAGGTGAGGGGCGACTCGAAGATCTCCTCGCAGACGCTGTTCGAGTAGAGGTCGGAGACGAACGCCGGATCGAAGTTGGTCTCGGCGATGATGAACGGCACGCGCAGCACCTTCTGCTGGGCGATCGCCGCGCTCGCGGCGGCGAGCGCGGCGATCGCGAGAAGGGCGACGACGAGGCGCTTCATCGCCCCGCCACCTGCGGATTCTTCGCCACGTCGATGTCGATGAACTTCCAGAAGTCGCGCATCACCGGATGGCGCACGTAGCCCACCACCCAGGGCTGCAGGAGATCGTTGTAGTAGCGGTGCACGCCCAGGCGCCACGGCGAGTAGACCAGGAAGAGGCGGTTCATCTCGCGGTAGATGGCGTTTCTTTCCGCGCCGTCGGGAAGGCGCTTCGCCTGCACGTAGAGCTTGTCGAACTCCGGCAGGGAGAAGCGCGAGTGATTGGCCTGCCCGCGATTGGGCCCGTAGAGGAGCACGAAGAACTGGTCGGCGTCGGGGATCGCCGCGCTCCAGCCCACGCCCCACATCTGCAGCTTGCCCGCCTTCGAAGCCTTGAGGAGGTCGGGCCACTTCTCGCGCCGGAAGGTCATGCGGATGCCGACGAAGTCCATGTTCTTCTTCCACAGCTCCACCAGCGGCTGGGTTGCTCCCCCGGTAGCCGCCGCGTACTCGATGGTCAACGGCTGGCACGGCGCCTGCGGGTCCTTGCGCGGCAGGTCGCGCCAGCCGTCGCCGTCGCAATCGACGTAGCCGTACATGTCGAGGAGCGCCTTCGCCTTCGCCGGGCTGTATTCGGTCACGCTGGAGCGGAAGGTGGGGTCATAGCCCATGGCGCCGGGGCCGATCGGGCTTTGCGCGGGGATCGCCTGGTTCTTGCGCGGGATGCGGATCTCCTCCTCGATGTTGGTGGCGAGCGCGATCGCGCGGCGCAGCGCCACCTTCTCCGGCGTGTAGCCGCCGACGATCGGATCTTCCATGGCGAAGTACGAGTAGGTGAGCTCCATGCCCGCGGTGCGCTCGAGGTAGATGCCCTTCCTGGCGAGGTTTGGCGCGAGCGCGCTGTGCGGCACCGCGATGTTGGCGAAGTCGTTCGGCAGGCGCTCCAGCATGTCGTGCTCGGCGTTGAGGAATGCGAGCCAGCGCGGCTGCGGCTCCTCGACGATGTAGACCTCGACGCGGTCCACCATCGGCATGCGCTTGCCCTTGTTCGCCGCGAGGACTTCGTGCCCGCGCGCGTCGTCGGGCTCGGGAGACGCGTCGAACAGCTCCTCGCGATAGTTGGGGTTCTTCTCGAACACCATCTTCGAGGAGCGCTTCCAGAAGGTGAGGCGGTAGGGGCCGGTCCCCACCGGATGCTCGGAGGTCTTGTCGTCGTAGGCCTCGGCGACTTCGCGCGCCACCGCGCAGCTCAGGTTGCAATAGGCGAGGTAGTAGAGGAAGTTGTAGTTGGGCTGCTTCAAGCGCACCTGCCAGGTGTAGCGGTCGAGCGCGTGGAGGCCCTCGACCCGCGAGTCGTAATCCATCTGGTTGGTCTTGCGCGCCTTGGCGAGGACCTCGTCCATGCCGACGAAATTGCCCTCGAAGAGGTAGAGGTTGGGCGACTTCTTCTTCGGGTCGAAGTGGCGCTTGATGGAGTAGACGTAGTCCTGGGCGGTGAGCTCGCGCTTCTTGCCCTTGAACGCGTCGTCGTCGGCGAAGTAGATGCCGGGCCGCACCTTCATCGTGTAGAGCGTGCCGCTCTCGGTGATCTCGGGCATCGCGGCGAGCGTGTTGGGAACGAGCTTCGATGGCCGCGCGAGGTAGTCGTAGGTGAGCGGCGGATCGAAGATGTTGGCGATGACGTTCGAGGAGTACAGGTCGGAGAGCTCGACCGGGTCGAATCCGGTCTCGGCGATTTCGAAGGCGTAGCGAAACACCTTCTCCGCGCCGAGGACGGGCGGCGCGAGCGAGGCGGCGACAACGGCGGCGGCCAGGAGCTTCGAAACGCGTCTCACCGGGGACTCTCCTCGAGGGGCCGACGCTCGATTATGCGATACACTTCGACCCCGTCTGTAACCATAAATTGCCGCAATTCTACGGGGAAGGAACGACGAAATGGGCTTCCTGCAGGGCCGGCGCATCCTCGTCACGGGAATGCTCTCCAACCGCTCGATCGCCTACGGCATCGCCAAGGCGTGCGCCCGCGAAGGCGCCGTGCTCGCCTTTACCTACCAGGGCGAAGGCGTGCGCGAGCGCGTGGCCGGGCTCGCGCGGGAATTCGGCACCGAGCTCGTGTTCCCGTGCGACGTGGCGGACGATGCGCAGATCGACGCCCTGTTCGCGGATCTGCGCAAGCACTGGGATTCGCTCGACGGCCTGGTGCACGCCATCGCCTTCGCACCGCGCGAGGCGCTGAAGGGCGGCTTCCACGAGAGCGTGACGCGCGAAGCCTTCCGCATCGCGCACGACGTTTCGAGCTACAGCCTCGCCGCGCTCGCCAAGTCCGCGGCGCCGATGATGCAGGGCCGTCACGGCGCGATCGTCACGCTTTCCTACCTGGGCGCGGTACGCGCCTTGCCGAACTACAACGTGATGGGGCTCGCCAAGGCGAGCCTGGAGGCCGCGGTGCGCTACCTCGCTGCGAGCCTGGGCCCGTCCGGCATCCGCGTGAACGCGATCTCCGCGGGTCCGATCAAGACGCTCGCGGCGGCGGGCATCGGCGGCTTCTCGAAGATCCTGAATTTCGTCGAGAAGAACTCGCCGCTGCGCCGCGGCGTGAGCGCCGAGGAAGTCGGCAATACCGCCGCCTTCCTGCTTTCCGACCTGGCGAGCGGCATCACCGGCGAATGCATCTACGTGGACGCGGGCTTCAGCCACGTGACTCCGGGGATGGACGAATGAAGCCGCGTGCACGACCAAGCGGGGCGGATCCGGGCTCGCGCGTCGCGCGAGTGGGCTCTGTCCCCTGTGCGTCCGCTTACTGGGTAGCCTTCTTCTCCAGCGCGTCCTTGCGCACGCTCACGCCCACGCGCCCGCGCAGGCTGGCGAGCGTGGACTCGAGCTCCTCGGCGGCAACCGCGTCCTTCAGGCGCGCGGCGAGCGCTTCGCGCTGCTTGTCGTCGACCTTGTCGATGTCGATCACCTTCGAGACGCGCACCAGCGAGTAGCCGCCGGGCGTCTCGACGCCCACGTACGCGGGGAGCTTCTTCGCGTCGGCGCGAAACACCTTGTCGATCACCGTGGGGAAGAGCCCGCCGGGCTTCTGGCGATTCACGCCCAGGACGGCCGGCCACTTGAGGCCCGCGTCCTTGCCCGCCTGCAGCTCCTTCAGCTTCGCCTCGCCGTCGGCCTTGGCGAGCTTCAACGCCTCCTCGCGCTGCAGGCGGCGCTCGATGTCGGCCTTCACGGATTCGAGCGGGCGCAGCTCCGCGGGCTTGTGCTCGAGCACGCGCGCGGCGACGAGCACGTTGGGCGACACTTCGACCGCGGCGGTGTTGCGCTTCGCCTTGATGGTGTTGTCGGAGAAGATCTCGGCCTGCAGCTTCGGGTTGTTGAGCACCGGCACGGCGGGCACGCCCTTGGTGATCCAGGGTGAAGTCTGCACCGGCAGGTTCATCTTGTCGGCGGCCGGCTTCAGGCTCGTGGACTGCTCGTAGACGAGGTTGGAGAATTCCTCGGCGGAATTGGCGAAGTTGCGCGCCGCCGCCTGCTTCTTGAGGTTGGCCTCGATCTCGGCGGACGCCTCGGCGAGCGCGCGCACCTTCTCGGGCTTGATGTCGGTCACGCGAATCACGTGGTAGCCGAAGTCGCTGGCCACGGGGCCCAGGATCTCGTTCTTCCTGGCGGCGAACACGGCGTCCTCGAAGGGCTTCACCATCGCGCCGCGGCCGAAGAAGCCGAGGTCGCCGCCCTGCACCGCCGATCCCGGGTCCTGGGATTCCTTCTTCGCGACATCCGCGAAGCTCGCGGGGTTCTTGCGCACGCGCTCGGCGATGTCCTTCGCCTTGGCCTCGGCGGCCTTGCGCTCTTCGGCCTTGCCGTCGGCGGGCGCGGCGACGAGGATGTGGCTCGCGCGGCGCTCTTCCTTCTGGCCGTGCTTGCCCGCCTTCACCTCCTCGTCGTACACCGTCTTCACGTCCTCGGGCTTGACCGCGATCTTCGCGGCCACGGCGTCGAGCGACATCTCGACATACTCGACGCGCGCGCGCTCCGGAGTGGTGAATTCCGCGGCGTGCTCGTCGTAATAGGCCTTCACCTGCTCCGGGGCCACTTTGACCTTCGCCATGTAGGCGTCGGGGGCGAGGTTCACCACGCTCACTTCGCGCGTCTGCTCGGAGAGCCGGATGAAGCCGTCGAGGGTCGAGCGCGGCACGAAGGCGGTCTCGGCGATCGAGTCGCGGAACTGGCGCTGGCGGTAGTCCGCGCGCAGGCGCTCGTCGAGTCCGAACGTGGTGAGGTTCTGGCTCCTCGCGAGCGACTCGTAGCGGCTCTTGTCGAAGCGCCCGTCCACCTGGAAGAAGGGCTCGGCGGCGATCCTCTGCGCGAGCTCCTTGTCGCTCATGCGAATGCCGGCGCGCTCGGCGCCGATCCCCACCAGGCGCTCGTTCACGAGGCGGTCGAGGACGGAGCGGCGCACTTCCGGGTTGTCCATGATGGAGGCGTCGAACTGGCCGCGGAATTGCTGGCGATAGATCTCGGCCTGCTGGCGGATCGCGTTGTCGAACTCGGTCTGCCCGATGCGCTGCGAGCCGACCGAGGCGATGGTGTCGCCGCCCACGGGGGCCTTGAAGTAGTAGTCGATGCCGAAGAGGCCGAAGGGAATGACGAGAAAAAGCGCGAAGAGGAGGCGTACGAACCTCTTGCTGGCGAAATCCCGAAAGTTCTGGAGCATGGCGGGGACTTTCTAACAAAAAGGGCGAACCGCTGGGGTTCGCCCTGTTGACTGGCGGAGTGGACGGGACTCGAACCCGCGACCCCCGGCGTGACAGGCCGGTATTCTAACCAACTGAACTACCACTCCAGAATTCTTTGAACGCTTTTTCCGGTGGTGGGTGCTGAGGGGATCGAACCCCCGACATTCGCCTTGTAAGGGCGACGCTCTACCCGCTGAGCTAAGCACCCGGAAAGTCGATCATTTTAGCGGAAAGACGGTCGGCTTTCCAGTACGGAACGGTCGCCGGCCCAGGCCGGCGACCGTTCCCTAGTGCTTGACGACCTGCGGCCTGACTTCCGGGGCCGGCGGCGGCGCCACGGCGGGAGCGTCGACCAATGGCTGCGGATTGCGCTCCAGCGCGCGCTCCAGCACCTGGTCGAACCACTGCACCGGCGTGATCTCGATGGCGTTCTTCACCTCTTCGGGAATCTCGGCCAGGTCCTTCACGTTCTCCTTCGGGATCAGCACGCTCTTGATGCCGCCGCGGTGGGCCGCGAGGAGCTTCTCCTTCAAGCCGCCGATCGGCAGCACTTCTCCGCGCAGCGTGATCTCGCCCGTCATCGCCACGTCGCAGCGCACCGGGATGCCGGTGAGCACCGAGGTGATCGCGGTGGCGATCGCGACACCCGCGGAAGGCCCGTCCTTGGGCGTGGCGCCCTCGGGCAGGTGGATGTGCAGGTCGAGCTGCTGGTAGAAGTCGTCGTTGATGCCCAGGCGCTTGGCGCGTGCGCGCACCACGGAGATCGCCGCCTTGATCGATTCCTGCATCACGTCGCCGAGCTTGCCGGTGGTGACGGTGTTGCCCTTGCCGGGGAGCTTCACCGCCTCGATGGTGAGGAGCTCGCCGCCCACTTCGGTCCACGCGAGGCCGGTCACCTGGCCCACCTGGTTCTCCTTCTCGGCGATGCCGTAGGTGTACTTGCGCACGCCCAGGTAGCGATCGAGGTTCTTCGAATTCACCGTGACGTGGGAGTTGTCCTTCTTCTTGGTGAGGATCGACTTGATCACCTTGCGCGAGATCTTGGCGAGCTCGCGGTCGAAGCCGCGCACGCCCGCTTCGCGCGTGTAGAAGCGCGTGATGTCGCGCAGCGCCGAATCGGTGACGGTGAGCTCGCCTTCCTTGATGCCGTTCGACTTGAACTGCTTGGGCAGCAGGTACATCTTGGCGATGTGCACTTTCTCCTCCTCCGTATAGCCGGACAGACGAATGGTCTCCATCCGGTCGAGGAGCGGCGCGGGGATGTTCAGCGTGTTGGCGGTGGCGACGAACATCACGTCGGAGAGGTCGTATTCGACTTCGACGTAGTGGTCGACGAACGTGTGGTTCTGCTCCGGGTCGAGCACTTCCAGCAGCGCCGAGGACGGATCGCCGCGGAAATCCATGCCCATCTTGTCGACTTCGTCGAGCAGGAAGAGCGGATTGCGAACGCCGACCTTGGTCATGTTCTGCAGGATCTTGCCGGGCATGGAGCCGATGTAGGTGCGGCGGTGGCCGCGGATCTCGGCCTCGTCGCGCACGCCGCCCAGCGACATGCGCACGAACTTGCGGTTGGTGGCGCGCGCGATCGATTGGCCCAGCGAGGTCTTGCCCACGCCCGGCGGGCCGACCAGGCACAGGATCGGCGCCTTCAGCTTTTCCACGCGCTGCTGCACGGCGAGGTACTCGACGATGCGTTCCTTCACCTTCTCGAGGCCGTAGTGGTCGGCATCGAGGATCTTCTCGGAATTCTTCAGGTCCGTGGAGACCTTGGTCTTCTTCTTCCACGGGAGCGCCACGAGCGTGTCGATGTAGTTGCGCACCACGGTGGCTTCCGCGCTCATCGGCGACATGAGCTTCAGCTTCTTCAGCTCGGCCTCGGCCTTGACCTTGGCCTCCTTGGGCATGTGCGCGGCCTTGATCTTCTTCTCGAGCTCGTCCAGGTCGGCGCCCTCTTCCGAGTCGCCGAGCTCCTTCTGGATCGCCTTCACCTGCTCGTTCAGGTAGTACTCGCGCTGGCTTTTCTCCATCTGGCGCTTCACGCGCCCGCGGATGCGCTTTTCGACTTGCATTATGTCGATCTCGGTCTCGAGGAGCTGGAGGAGCTGCTCGAGGCGGCGCCCGACATGGAACATCTCGAGGATCTGCTGCTTCTGCTCGAGCTTCAACGGCAGGTGCGCTGCGATGGTGTCCGAGAGGCGCCCGGCGCCGTCGATCCCCGAGAGCGAGGTGAGGACCTCGGGCGGGATCTTCTTGTTCAGCTTCACGTACTGGTCGAATTGCGCGAGCAACGTGCGGCGCATGGCTTCGACCTCGTTGGAATCGGGCTCCTCGGTCGGGATCATCTCGATCTCGGCCTCGAAGTTCACCTTGTCGGTGAGGACCTTCTCGATGCGAGCGCGCTGCACGCCCTCCACCAGCACCTTCACCGTGCCGTCGGGGAGCTTCAGCATCTGCAGGATGGTCGAGACCGTGCCGACGTCGTAGAGGTCCTCGGGATTGGGCTCGTCCTTGGCCGCGCTCTTCTGCGCCACCAGGACCACGTTCTTGCCCTCCTCCATGGCCGCTTCCAGCGCCTTGATCGACTTCGGGCGCCCGACGAACAGCGGAATCACCATGTGCGGGAACACCACCACGTCGCGCAGCGGCAAGAGCGGCAGGACGCGGGATTCAGCGGCAAACGACGGTGCGGTCATGGCATTTCCTGGGTTGGATACGGGCAAACATGGGGGCGCCGGGACACCCGGACAAGCCCCGCGGGGGCGGCAAAAGGAGGCTGGAGGGGACTACTGCTGGCCACTCGCGACCTTCGGCTGGTCGGAGTAGATGAGCAAGGGCTTGCCGTCGCCAAAAATCGCTCCCTCGTCGACCACGACCTTCTGGACGTTGGCGAGGGAAGGCAGGTCGAACATGATGTCGAGGAGGGCATGTTCAATGATCGAACGCAGCCCTCGCGCGCCGGTACGACGCTCGAGGGCGCGCTTCGCGATGGCAGCCAGGGCATGATCCCTGAACTCCAATTCGACCCCCTCCATCGCGAGGAGTTTCTGGTACTGCTTCACCAGGGCGTTCTTGGGCTCGACCAGGATCTTCACCAGCGCGCTGGTATCGAGCTCGTCCAGCACCGCCACGACCGGAAGGCGCCCCACGAACTCGGGGATGAGGCCGTACTTGATCAGGTCCTCGGGCTCCACGTCGTGCAGGAGCTCGTTCAGCACCTGGCGGTCGCTCATGGAGCGCACGTGGGCGCCGAAGCCCATGCCTGAGCGGTCCGTGCGGTTCTGGATGACCTTCTCGAGCCCGCCGAAGGCGCCGCCGCAGATGAAGAGGATGTTGGTGGTGTCGACCTGCACGAACTCCTGGTTCGGGTGCTTGCGCCCGCCCTGCGGGGGAACCGAGGCGATCGTGCCTTCGATCAACTTGAGGAGCGCCTGCTGCACGCCTTCGCCCGACACGTCGCGCGTGATGGACGGGTTGTCGCTCTTCCTCGAGATCTTGTCGATCTCGTCGATGTAGACGATGCCGCGCTGCGCCTTCTCGACGTCGTAGTCGCACTTCTGCATCACGAAGGGCACGTTGAGCAGGCGCGCGAGGGTCTGCGCGAGGAGCGTCTTCCCGGAGCCGGTGGGGCCGATGAGGAGGATGTTCGACTTGGCGAGCTCGACATCGTCCTGCTTGCCGCCGGTCTTCAGGCGCTTGTAGTGGTTGTAGACCGCGACCGAGAGGATCTTCTTGGCCTGGACCTGGCCGATCACGTACTGGTCGAGGATCTCGCAGATCTCGTGCGGGCTGGGGAGATCGCTCTTGGCGGCCTTGCCGGTGCCCGGGTCGGTGGAGGCCTCTTCACGGATGATGTCGTTGCAGAGGTCGATGCACTCGTCGCAGATGAATACCGACGGGCCGGCGATGAGCTTGCGGACTTCGTGCTGGCTCTTGCCGCAGAAGGAACAGTAAAGAAGCTTTTCCCCGCCGACCTTTTCCGTCATGTGCCGCTAAGTCTCCCTGGACTCTCTACGCCGCCGCCGATTCGGTGCGGTTGGTGAGCACTTTGTCTATCAAACCATACTTTACAGCGTCTTCGGCGCTCATGAAATTGTCGCGATCGGTGTCGCGCTCGATGGTCTCGATCGATTGTCCCGTATGCTGGGCCAGCATCTCGTTCAGCTTGCGTTTCAAATACAACACTTCCTTGGCGTGGATCTCGATGTCCGAGGCCTGGCCGGAGAAGCCGCCCGAGGGCTGGTGGATCATCACGCGGGAATTGGGCAGGCAGAAGCGCTTGCCCTTGGCGCCCGCGGCCAGCAGGAACGAGCCCATGCTCGCGGCGAGCCCGGTGCAGAGCGTGGACACGTCCGGCTTGATGAACTGCATGGTGTCGTACATCGCCATGCCCGCCGAGACGCTGCCGCCCGGCGAGTTGATGTAGAGGTGAATGTCCTTGTCGGGGTTCTCGCTTTCCAGGAAGAGGAGCTGCGCGACGACGAGGTTCGCCATCCCGTCGCTGATCGGCCCCACCAGGAAGATCACGCGCTCCTTCAGCAGGCGCGAATAGATGTCGTAGGCGCGCTCGCCGCGCCCCGACTGCTCGATCACCATCGGGATGAGGCCCAGGCCCTCGGGTTCCTCGAAATTCTCGTCTTGCTGGTGCTTGATGAACATGGTCAATCCTTCTTGGTCCCCATCAGGTCGTCGAAAGCGGTTTTCTGGTCGACGACCTTCATATTCCCCAGAGCCCATTCTACGACGTTGTCCTCCATCACGAGCGCCTCGACTTCATTCAGGCGCGCCGGCTCGCTGTAGTACCAGCGCACCAGCTCCTCGGGCTTCTCGAAGCTCTGTGCGTGCTCCTCGATCACCTTGCGCACCTGTTCGGGGCGCGCCTGGAGGTTGTTCTTCTTGACGAGCTCGGCCACGAGGAGGCCCACCTTGATGCGCCGCGCCGCGCGGTCGGTGAAGAGGTCCGGGGGGAGCGTCAAGTCCTGGGTGGTCATGCCGCGCTGCTTGAGGTCCTCGACCGCCTGTTGCTGCATGCGCTGGATCTCGGAGTCGAGGAGCGCGCGCGGCACCTCGAACGTGGCCGCCTGGTGCAGCGCGTCCATCACCTGCTCCTTCACCGTCGACTTGATGCGCTTGGCGACTTCCTTCTCGATGTTCTCGCGCACCTCCGTGTTGAGGCGCTCGACGTCGCCCGACTCCACGCCCAGCTGCCTCGCCAGCTCGGCATCGAGTGGCGGAAGCTCGGGCTCGGCGACCTGGTTCACGGTCACGGTGAAGTCGGCCGTCTTGCCGCGCACGCGCTCGTCGTAGTCCTGCGGGAACGTGAGCGGAAAGGTCTTCTGCTCGCCAGCCTTCATGCCGGCGAGCGCCGCCTCGAAGTCGGGCAGCATGCGCCCTTCGCCGAGCACGACGGTGAAGTTGGAGGCCTTGTTGCCCTCGAAGGGCTGGCCCGCGATGAGCCCTTCGAAATCGACATTGACGAGGTCGCCGACGCGCGCCACGCGCTCGACGTTGTTGTACTTGGCGCGCTGCTTGCGGAGTGTCTCCAGCGTCTTCGCGACATCCGCGTCGGTCACCTGCGTGACCGGGCGCTTGACTTCGCGCGACGAGACGTCGCCCACCGCCACCTCGGGATACACCTCGAAGGTCGCGGTGTATTCCATCGCGGTGGCGCCCTGCGGCGCCTGCACCGGCTGGAATTTCGGATAGCCCGCGACGCGGTAGTTCTGGCCCTTCACCGCCTCGTCGAAACGCTTGAAGACGGTGTCGGTGACAACTTCCTGACGCACCTGGAAGCCATACTGGCGCTCGACCATCTTGAGCGGCACCTTGCCGGGACGGAAGCCCTGCATCTTCACCGTGCGCGCGAGCTTCTTCAGGCGCGTGGCGATCTCCGCCTCGATCTGCTCGACGGGCACCGAGACCGTGATGTTGCGCTCGAGCGGGCTGGGTGTGTTCCGGACTGCCTGCTGCATTGCCATGGTTCCTTGTTGGAATTCTTGGGGTGGAGAAAACCGGGGACAGACCTCGGTTTCCGGCCGTTGGCGCGAGCCGACTTGCGCCCGGAAACCGAGGTCTGTCCCCGGTTTTCTTCTTGGGAATCGACCTGGTGCGAAAGGAGGGACTCGAACCCACAAGCCTTTCGGCGCTGGAACCTAAATCCAGTGCGTCTACCAATTCCGCCACTTTCGCGGGTCGCAGAATTATAACCGAAAACGGCGCCTCCAGATTTCCCGGGATGCGCCCGAATCCGACGATATAATCCAGAAAATTCAAGCCCTTCCGTGATCCCTTTGGCGGTCGACCACTACGAGAACTTTCCCGTCGCCTCGGTGCTCCTGCCGGCCCGGCTGCGCGCGCCCGTGGAAGCCATTTACGGCTTCGCGCGCGGCGCCGACGACATTGCCGACGAAGGCGACCTTTCGCTCGCGCAACGCCTGGCCGGCCTGGACACTTACCTGCGCGCACTCGATGAGATCGATGCCGGTCGCACGCCGCGCGCGGGCTTCGAGCGCATCGCGGGCGCGGTGCGCGAATACGCGCTGCCCGTCACGCTGCTGCGCGACCTCGTCGATGCGTTCAGGCAGGACGTCGTGAAGAAGCGCTATGCGGACTTCGCCGAGCTCATGGACTACTCGCGCCGTTCCGCCAATCCCGTCGGGCGCCTGTTGCTGCACCTCTTCGAGCGCACCGATGCCGCGAGCGTCTCGCAATCGGACGACATCTGCTCCGCTCTCCAGCTCATCAACTTCTGGCAGGACGTGGCGATCGACTGGCGCATGGGCCGCATCTACATCCCCCAGGAGGACCTCGAGAAATTCCGCATCTCCGAGAGTGACATCGCGAACGCGACTGTTCACCCGCTGTGGGGAAAGCTCATGGCCTTCGAGTGCGATCGTGCGCGGGGCATGCTCGCGGCCGGCTCGCCGCTCGGTCATGCGCTTGCCGGCCGCCTCGGCCTCGAGATCCGCGCGACGGTAGCGGGCGGCAAGGCCATTCTGGATAAAATCGACGCCGTGCAGGGCGATGTATTCAGGCAGCGTCCCACGCTTGGAAAAATCGATTGGTTGAAGATCCTGGGGAAAGCGGTGTCAGGTACGACTTTTCCTGAAGCGCGTCCCGCGCCGAAAAGTCGTACCTGACACCACTTTCCCATGACCCCTGACGAGTACTGCCAACAAAGAGCCGCGGCGAGCGGCTCGAGCTTCTACTACAGCTTCCTCTTCCTGTCGGCGGAGAGGCGGCGGGCCATCACGGCGCTCTACGCGTTCTGCCGCGAAGTCGACGACATCGCCGACGAGGTGAAGGACATCGGCGTGGCGCGCACGAAGCTCGCTTGGTGGCGCACGGAAGTCGCGAATCTCTTCGCCGGGCATCCGCAGCATCCGGTCACCCAGGCGCTCGCGCCGTTCGTGGGCGCGTACCGGCTCGACGCCGCGCGCATGAACGAGATCATCGACGGCATGGAGATGGACCTCGTCTACCACCGCTATCCGGATTTCGACTCGCTCAAGCTCTACTGCCATCGCGCCGCGGGCGTGGTGGGCCAATTGTCGGCGTCGATCTTCGGATTCTCGAATCCGCTCACGCTCGAGTACGCGGAGGCCCTCGGCCTCGCCTTCCAGCTCACCAACATCATTCGCGACGTGGGCGAGGACGCGCGCCGCGGCCGCGTCTACATTCCCCAGGACGAGCTCGCCCGCTTCGGCCTGTCGCCCGAGGACGTGCTTGCGCGCAGGCTCGGCGAGCCGTTCCGGCAGATGATGGCTTTCCAGGCGGAACGAGCCCAGACCTATTACGACCTCGCCTACTCGAAGCTTGCGCCCGAGGACCGCGCCGGCCAGCGCGCCGGCCTCATCATGGCCGCGATCTACCGCACGCTCCTCGAGGAGATCCGCCGCGACCGCTACGAGGTTCTCGACAAGCGCATCGCCCTCACGCCGCTGCGCAAGCTCTGGATCGCCTGGAAGACGTGGGTGAAGGGGTGAGCGCCGCGCGGCGCGTCGCGGTGGTCGGCGCGGGCTATGCCGGCCTCGCGGCCTCGGTCCACCTGGTTCGCAACGGTCACACGGTCAGCCTCTACGAGACCAATCGCACGCCCGGGGGACGGGCGCGGCGCGTCGAATACCGCGGCGCACTGCTGGACAACGGGCAGCACCTCCTGCTTGGCGCCTATCGCGAGACGCTCGCCCTGATGCGCACGGTCGGCGTCTCGGAGCGCGCCCTCAAGCGCACGCCGCTCACGCTGGAATTTCCGGGACGCTTCTCGATGCGCGCCCCACGCCTGCCGGCGCCGCTTCATCTCGCAGTGGCGCTCGCGCGCGCGACCGGCCTTGCGCGCGGCGATCGCTGGGCGGCGGTGCGCATGGCGCTCGCGCTTCGCCGCAGCAATTTCGCGGTCGCCGCGGGAACCACGGTGGCGCAGCTTCTCGACGCGCATCGGCAGACGCGCGCCACTCGCGACTGGCTGTGGGGGCCGCTCTGCGTCGCCGCGCTCAATACGCCGCTCGGCGAAGCCGACGCACAGGTCTTCGCCAACGTGCTGCGCGACGCGCTCTTCCGGACGCGCGAGGATTCGGACCTCCTCATTCCGGCGATGGACCTGTCGGCAATCCTGCCCGACGCCGCCATCGACTGGCTCGGGGAGCGAGGCGCGGAGATCGCATTGGGCGTTCGCGTCGCCGCGATCGAGCCCGACGCCGACGGCTGGACGCTCGACATCGCCGGGCGCCGGCGGCGCTTCGACGCGGTGGTCTGCGCGGTCGCGCCCTTCCAGGTCGGCACGCTGGTGGAGGCCTGCCGCGCGCTCGATCCGCTGCGGCTACGCCTCGCGGACATGGAGCACGAGCCGATCGCCACCGTGTACCTGCAATACGAGACGCCGGTGAGATTGCCGTTCGCGATGATCGGGCTCGCCGGCGGACACGTGCAGTGGGTGTTCGACCGCGAGGCCCTCTCGGGATCGCGGGGCCTCCTCGCCGCGGTGATCAGCGCACAGGGCCCGCATCTCGAGCTCGACAACGACGTCCTCGGCACGCTCGTCCACCGCGAGATCGCCGCCGTCGCGGGCGGCCTCCCGGCGCCGATCTGGACCAAGGTGATCGTCGAGAAGCGCGCGACGTTCGCGTGCAAGCCGGGCGTCTTCCGGCCGCCCAACCGGACCTGCGCCCCGGGCTTCGTGCTCGCCGGCGATTACACCGAAAGCGCCTATCCGGCGACTCTCGAAAGCGCGGTCGCGAGCGGCCAGGCCGCTGCCCGGGCCACGATCCACTACCTCGCGTCCCTCTCGCAGGGCCGGGTGAAAACCTCGTGACCGACGCCTTTCCCCTCGAATACTCCCCGCCCGCCAACCTGCTCGAGGGCCGCGTGGTCCTCGTGACGGGCGCCGGCCAGGGCCTGGGCAGGGCGCTCGCCCTCGACTGCGCCGCCCACGGGGCGACCGTGGCGCTGCTTGGCCGCACCCTGGAGAAGCTCGAATCGACGTACGACGCCATCGTCGAATCCGGCGGCCCGGAGCCGGCGCTCATTCCCCTCGACCTCGCCGCCGCCGCCACGCGGGAGTACGAAGCGTTGAACCAGCTCCTGCGCAGGGACCTGAGGCGCCTGGACGCGATCGCCCACTGCGCGAGCCACTTCGTGCCCCTGGGACCGCTCGCCAACCAGAGCCTCGAGCAATGGATGACACTCCTGAAAGTGAACTTGGCAGGGCCCTTTGCGCTCACAAGGGCGTGCCTTCCGCTCCTGTCGGCGGCCTCCGACTCCTCTGTCGTTTTTACCGGGGAGACGCACGGCGCCCACCCCCTCGCCTACTGGGGCGGGTTCGCGGTGTCGAAGGCGGGCCTCGCCACGCTCGCCGCCGTGTGGGGCGAGGAGCTCGCTCACAAGGGGCGGCCGCGCATGAACGTGTTCATCCCGGGACCGATCGCCACGCCGCAGCGCGCGCAGAGCCATCCGGCGGAGGATCGCTCGAAGCTGCGCACCGCCGCGGCCGCCGCGCGCGGGCTCATGTTCCTGCTCGGCCCCGACGGCGCGCGCTATAACGGCCGGACCGTGGAGATGTGATCGATGACACAGGTGGGCGATCAAGGAATCGGTTAAACTAGGAATCGCCCGAAATTCGGCCTGTAAGTCACTGCATTACCACAACTAAATCAAAATCTGGCCTCGCGCCGCCCATATGCTCGATCAGGCTAACCGAACCTTCATCTGCAGCGTCGTGTTCATCGACCTGGTGGGGTATTCCAAGAAGCCCGTCACCGAGCAGATCCGCCTGAAGACGAGCCTCACCACAAACCTGTCGGAGGCGATCAAGGACATCCCCGTCAACGACCGCATCATCCTCGACACCGGTGACGGCGTGGCCATCAGCTTCCTCGGCGATCCGGAGGACGCGCTGTTCGTCACGCTGTCGCTGCGCGAGAAGATGATCTCGGAGGGCATGACCTCCACCATCGTGGAAGCTACCGGCGAAGACTCGGTGCGCATGGGCATCAACCTGGGCCCCGTGAAGCTGGTGAAGGACATCAACGGGCATCCCAACATCATCGGCGACGGCATCAACGTGGCGCAGCGCATCATGAGCTTCGCGCGCCCCGGCCAGATCGTCGTGTCGCGCTCCTACTACGACGTCGTGTCGAACCTCGCGAGCGAGTACGCGAAGCTATTCCACTATGAAGGCTCGCGCACCGACAAACACGTGCGCGAGCACGAGATCTACGTGGTCGGCCACCACGAAGGCGCGCTGCAGAAGGCCAAGGACGGCATGAAGGATCGCGCGTCCTCCACCACGCCGAACCAGCGCAAGCAATCGGCCACGGGCGCGTCCACCGTCACGCTCAGCATGCCGGCCTTCGTGCAGGACAAGAAGAAGCTCACCATGGTGGCGGGCGGGCTCGCGGGGCTGGTGCTCATCCTCGGCATCCTCGTCGCCACCAAGCCGAAGACCGCCGCCGAAACCACCGTCGCGACGGCGCCCCCGCCCGTGGTCGCACCCCGGCCCGCGCCGGTGTCGCAGACCGAGCCGCCGAAACCCGTCGAGATCACGAAGCCCGATGCGAAGGTGCTCGAGCAATCGCCGCCCGCGGCCGCGGTGCCGCCCGCCGCGCCGCCGACCGAGTCCTCGGACAAGGCGGCGCGCGACGTGAAGAAGGAAGGCGAGAAGGCCGCCAAGGACAAGGCGGCCGCCGAAGCCGCCAGCAAGGCAGAAACCAAGGGCGATGCATCGAAGCCCGCAGTGCCGCCCGCGACCCTGGTCTTCGCGGTCACGCCGTGGGGCGAGATTTTCGTGAATGGGAAATCGCGCGGCGTGACGCCGCCGATGAAGTCGCTGAAGCTCGATCCCGGCAAGTACAAGATCGAGATTCGCAATACGACCTTCGCGCCGCACACTGAAAATTACGACCTCAAGGCGCGCGAGGAAATCACGGTCCGGCACAAATTCCAGTGATGCCCATGAAAACGACCCTCGTGCACCGCATCACCTTCGCCGCCGCGGCGCTCCTCGCCGCGGCATGCCAGCAACTATCGTCGCTCGACCAGAAGCCCGCCCCCGCCGCGCCGCAGATCACGGAAGATGTACTGCGCGAGCGCGCCACCGAGCAGCTCGCCGCGGGCGTGAAGCAGTACGAAGTCGGCGAGTACGACAACGCCGTGAAGAGCCTCACCGGGGCGCTCGAGCACGGCATGCTCTCCAAGGTCCAGCAGGCGCGCGCGCGCAAGTACCTCGCGTTCTCGCACTGCGTGTCGCAGCGCGAGCTCCTCTGCCGCGATGAGTTCCGCAAGGCCTTCGAGATCTATCCGGATTTCTCGCTCACCAGCGCCGAGGACGGCCACCCGATCTGGGGCCCGGTGTACCGCAACGTGCGCACCCAGCTCATCGCCGAGCGCGAGGCCTCGGTGAGGAAGCCCCTCATCCCGCTCGGCAAGGCCGAGCAGCTGCTCTCCGACGGCATGGTGAAGTACGACGCGGGCGACTACCCCGCGGCGCACACGCTCCTCGAGAGCGCGGTGAAGGAAGGCCTCAAGAAGGAGGACCAGGTGCGCGCGATGAAGCACGTGGCCTTCACGCTCTGCCTGCAGAACAAGATCACCGCGTGCCGCGCGCAATTCGTCAAGATCTACGAAGTCGAACCCAACTTCGACCTCACGCCCGCCGAGGCCGGGCATCCGTCGTGGACCAAGACCTTCGCCGCCGCCAAGGCGCAGGCGAAGAAGGCGCAGCAGGACAAGGAAGCGAAGGAGAAGTCGAAGGCGGCGCCGCCGACCGCATCCGTGCCGAAGAAAAACTAGCGAAATAAATGATCGCCACGCTCGGACGCTACAAGATCGTTTCGGAAATCGGCCAGGGGGCGATGGGTGTCGTCTACAAGGCCGTCGATCCGATCATCGACCGCACCGTCGCGATCAAGACGATAAACCTCAACCTGTCGCGCCAGGAGCTCGAGGAATACGAGGCGCGCTTCCAGCAGGAGATCAAGGCCGCCGGGCGCCTCAACCATCCCAACATCGTCACCATCTACGACGTCGGCAAGACCGACCAGGTGGCCTACATGGCGATGGAGTTCCTCGAGGGCCAGGAGCTGAAGGACATGATCGCCTCGGGGCAGATCCCGCCCGCGGACGTGGTGGTGGACATCATCACGCAGGTGGCCGACGGGCTTTCCTTCGCGCACCAGCAGGACATCGTGCATCGCGACGTGAAGCCCTCCAACATCATGGTGATGAAGGGCGGCATCGCCAAGATCACCGACTTCGGCATCGCGCGCCTGCCCAACTCCGCGGTGAAGACGATGACGGGGTTGATCCTCGGCTCGCCGCGCTACATGTCGCCCGAGCAGGTGATCGGCAAGGCGATCGACGCGAGGAGCGACATCTTCTCCCTCGGCGTGGTTCTCTACGAGGCGTTGACCGGCGTGGCGCCCTTCGACGGCGACAACGTGAACGCGATCATGTACGCGACCGTGAACACCACCCCGCCGCCGCCTTCGGCTCACAATCGCGCCGTGCCCGCGATGCTCGACCTGATCGTCGCCAAGGGCATGGCGAAGCTCCTCGAGGACCGCTACCAGTCGATCAAGGAGCTCGCCGACGACCTGCGCGAAGTGCGCCGCCAGATGGACCACTCGCGCCCGGCGACGGCCCTGAAGGCGATGACCTCGCCGGTGATGAACCGGCCCACGGTCGTGCCCGACAAGCTGGATGACACCGACACCATGCCGATGGGCAAGCCGCCGGGCAAGACCGAGGACGACGCCAAGCCGCTCTCGCTCAACAAGACCTTCGATTCCTTCGACGCGACCATGCGCCTGGCGGCCATGACCGACCAAGTCGACGACTTCAAGGAATACATCTCGGCCACGCAGAAGATGCGCGCATACAAGGGCAAGATCGAGCCGGGCTCGCCGCTGGCCCCGCGCGAAGCCGCTCCGGAGCCCGCGCCCGTGCCCGCGCCGAAGCCCAAGCCGGCGCCGGTTGCCGAGAAGAAAGTCGTCGAGCGCCCGATGCCGCCGATGCCCACGCCGGCAATGACCGCCGCCTCGCAGAACACCACCAACCTCATCGTGGTCGCGGCGATCGTGCTTCTCTCGCTCGCCGCCGTCGGGCTGGTGATCGCCCTGCTGCTTAAATAGAAGAAGTGGTGTCAGGTACGACTTATTTGCGACGGAGTCACTCCGCGATAAGTCGTACCTGACACCACTTTTTCCGCCTTCATCCTTTCAGGTAATCGACCGCCTCGACGAGGCGATCCACGGCGACGATCTGCAGCCCGGCAATGGCCTGGCGCGGCTTGTTCGCGCTCGGAATGATGGCGTGGGTGAAGCCCAGCTTGGCGGCTTCGCGCAGGCGCTCCTGGCCGCGCTGCACGGGCCGCACCTCGCCCGCGAGGCCCACCTCGCCGAATACCACGTGCTTGTCGGGCAGCGGGCGGTTTCTCAGGCTCGAAACCACGGCAAGCGTCACCGCGAGGTCGGCGCCCGGCTCCGCGATCCGCACGCCCCCCACTGCATTCAGGAACACGTCCTGGTCGAAGCACGCGATCCCGGCGTGGCGGTGAAGCACCGCGAGGAGCATCGCGAGGCGGTTCAGCTCGAGGCCCACGGTGAGCCGCTTGGGCGCCATGCCGTGCGCCTCGTCCACCAGCGCCTGCAGCTCGACCAGGAGGGGGCGCGTGCCTTCCTGCGTCACCATCACGCACGAGCCCGCCACGCCCGCGTGATGCTGCGAGAGGAACAGCGCTGATGGGTTGGTCACTTCGCGCAGGCCCTTCTCGGTCATCGCGAAGACGCCGATCTCGTTCACCGCGCCGAAGCGGTTCTTGAACGCGCGAATGAGGCGGAAGCTGGTGTGCGTGTCGCCCTCGAAGTAGAGCACCGTGTCGACCATGTGCTCGAGGACGCGCGGGCCGGCGAGGGCGCCTTCCTTGGTGACGTGGCCCACGAAGATGATGGTGGTGCCGCTTTGCTTGGCGAAGCGCGTGAGGTGCGCGGCGCACTCGCGCACTTGCGCGACCGAGCCCGGCGCCGAGGTGAGCGCGCCCGAGTAGAGCGTCTGGATGGAGTCGATGATCGCGATCTTCGGCCTGGCGGAGGCGAGCGTCGCCTGGATCTTCTCCAGCTCGATCTCCGAGAAGAGGCGCACCTTGGAAGCGTTCACGCCGAGGCGCCTGGCGCGTAGCGCGATCTGCTGCGCGGACTCCTCGCCGGTCACGTAGAGCACCGGCACCTGCTCCGCGAGGCGCGCCGCGGCCTGGAGAAGCAGCGTGGACTTGCCGATGCCGGGATCGCCCCCGATCAGCACCACGCCGCCCTCCACCAGCCCGCCGCCCAGCACGCGGTCGAATTCGCCGATGAGGGTCGGCAGCCGCGGGAAATCCTCGGCCTCGACCTCGCCCAGCGAGACGATCTGGCTCGTGCCCGCGAGGCTCGCGAAGCGGTGCAGCCCCGCCTTCCCCGCCGACGCCTCCACCGCGGTCTCGACGAGCGTGTTCCAGGCGTTGCAGTGCGCGCACTGGCCCTGCCACTTCGTCGACTGGCCCCCGCATTCGGTGCAGGTGTAGACGGTCTTGGGCTTGGCCATTACGCCGCATCCATGAAGGGCACGCGCGCGGCGACCGCGCACATGAGCTCGTAGCCCACGGTGCCGGCGGCGCTCGCCACCTCGTCGATGGGAAGCCCCTCCCCCCACAGCGTGACGGGCGTGCCTACGCGCGCCGCGGCGACCGGGGTAAGGTCGACGGTGATCATGTCCATGGAAACGCGCCCCGCGGTCTTCGTGCGGACACCGCCCACCACGACCGGCGTGCCCGAAGGAGCGTGACGCGGGTAGCCGTCCGCATAGCCGCACGCGACGACGCCCACGCGCATCGCGCCCGCGCTGCGAAAGGTGCCGCCATAGCCGACGCTCTCGCCCGCCGCGAGCTCCTGGATCGCGATGAGCTCGGAGGTGAGCGTCATGGCGGGCTTAAGGCCGAGGGCCTGGGCGCTGCGCTCCGCGAAGGGCGTGGCGCCATAGACGCCGATCCCGAGGCGAGCCACGTCCGCGTGGCTTTCCGGGTGCGCGAAGATCGCCGCGGTGTTGGCGAGGCTGCGCGCAAGGTCGATGCCGTGCGTGGCCTGGTTGAAGCGGCGCATCGCCTCCTCGATGCCCTCGGGGCCATCCGCGGTTGCGAAGTGCGCCATCAGGGTGATCGATTTCGCCACGCCGCTCGAACGCAGGCGCTCGAGCTGGCCACGCGCGCTTTCCACGCTGAAGCCCAGCCGGTTCATCCCCGTATTGATCTTGAAAAAGACATCGAGCGGCCTGGCGGGGCGCCACGCCTCGAGCATGCGCAGCTGCTCGTCGCCATGCACCGCGACCGCGAGGTCGGCGGCCGCGATCACGGGAAGCTCCGCCGGCGCGAAGAAGCCCTCGAGGAGGAGGATCGGCTCCGCGAAGCCGCGCTCGCGCGTGGCAACCGCGCCATCGAGCTCCACCGTGGCGAAGCCGTCGGCGCGCACCAGCGCGCGCGTGACGCGCTCGATGCCGTGGCCGTAGGCGTTCGCCTTGACCACCGCGAAGACCTTCGATTGCAGCGCCGCGCGCTTCGCGACGGCGTAGTTGTGCCGCAGCGCTGAGACGGAGACGGTGGCTTGGATGGGACGCGACATTCAGTAGCTGGGCGAAGCTCCCGAATAATTCTCGAAGCGCGTGTGCTTGCCGAGGAAGGTGAGCTTCACGGTGCCGATCGGGCCGTTACGCTGCTTGCCGATGATGATCTCGGCGATGCCCTTGTCGGGCGAGTCCTCGTTGTAGACCTCGTCGCGGTAGACGAAGAAGATCACGTCCGCATCCTGCTCGATCGCTCCGCTTTCGCGAAGATCCGACATCACCGGGCGCTTGTTGGGGCGCTGCTCGAGCGAACGGTTGAGCTGCGAGAGCGCGATCACCGGGCAGGAGAGCTCCTTCGCCATGGCCTTCAGGCTTCGCGAGATCTCGCTGATCTCGGTCGCGCGGTTCTCGTTGCTGCCGTTGTCCGAGCCCTGCATGAGCTGGATGTAGTCGACCACGATGAGGCCCAGGCCGCCGTATTCGCGCCATTTGCGCCGCGAGCGCGCGCGCACCTCCAGCGGGTTCAGGGCCGGGGACTCGTCGATGAGGATGGGCGCCTCGTTCAAGCGCCCCAGCGCCATGCCGAGGCGGTCCCAGTCGCCGGTGTCGAGGCGCCCGGTGCGAAGCTTCTGCGCGTCGACCTTGCCGACCGAGCCCAGCAGGCGCTGCGCGAGCTGCGTGCCACCCATCTCCATGGAGAAGATCAGCACCGGGAGCTTCAACTCGAGGCCCACGTGCTCGGCGATGTTGAGCGAGAGCGCGGTGTTATGGGTGACGACGTAGTCGTCGGTCACATAGAGATGCGACGGATGCGAGACCGAGATGCACTGAGTGGGGACGATTCGCGACGGGACGATGGAGACGATCACCGGCTTCGATGCCCGGTCGCACCTCTCCGGGAGGCGATCGCGCTTTTCCGCGAGGCGCAAGAGCGAGCGCGGCTCGGCATGGTGGATGTTGAGCACGTAGGCCGTGCGCGAGACTTTCCTTTCGCCCTGGTAGGAATACGTGGTGCGCTTGTCGCCGAGCGCGCACCAACCGCCCAGCGAGCGCACCAGCTCGACCACGTCCTTGGCGAGCCGATAGCCCGGCGTGCTGAAGCGGATGGCCCCGGACTTCTCGATCACGCCCTCGGTGTCGAGGAGCCCCTGCAGGAGCGCGAGGCGCGCCGGCCGCTGGGCGTCGCGATAGAGGCGCGGGATGAATTTCTGCGTCGGGTTGCGGGCCGGCATCGACTCCTGCCATTCCGACGACACCTGCGCCGATTCGCCGCCGATTTCCACGAGGACCTTCTCGCGCGCGCGCCGGGCGACCTCGGTGAGCCCTTCGGTCGCGAGCCGTGCGCCCAAGGTCCACGGGTCGATAGGCAATGGATCGTTGTGGCCGAAATCGCCCGTCACCTGGTCGATCCACAGGCGATGCTGGTAGCGAGCCTTGCCCAGCATCTCCCAGACCTTCTTCGTCTCGAGGACGCGCGGCTGCGGCCACTCGCGAAAATCGACGCGCCACAGATGCTCCGCGCAGCATTCGGCGCTGCGCCCGTCGGAGAAGGTGATGCGATAGGTCTGGCGCACGCCCTGGGGGAAGATCGCGGTGACGATCGACGGGGCGCCATCGACCGAAGCGAGTGCGTCGCCCACCTCCAAAGCGCCCATGTCCTTCCAACCGGTCAACGTCTTGATCTTGGCGTCGAGACTTTGCGCCTTTCCCATGCTCGGGCGCCCGGCGATGATGATGAGGTCGCCGTCCTGGAGCCCGGTGGTCATCTCGTCCAGGTCGGTATAGCCCGTGGCCTTGCCGGTGACGCTTGCCGGGTTGCGGTGCAGCTCGTCCAGGCGGCTCATCACCTCCGCGAGCACGCTCGACATCTTGGCGAAGCTCTCGGAAGATCGTCCGCCGGTCTCGCCGATCTCGAGGATCTTGGTCTCGGCCTCGTCGAGGAGCTGGCGCGCTTCGCGCCCCTGGGGGGAATACGCCGAATCCGCGATGGTGGTGCCGACCTCGGCGAGCTTGCGCATGATGGCGCGCTCGCGAACGATCTCGGCGTAGCGGCGGATGTTGGCGGCCGACGCCGTGCCCGAGGAGAGCTGGTGGAGGTAGGCGATGCCGCCGATATCCTGGAACTCGCCGGTCTGCTTGAGCGCCTCGGCGACCGTCAGCACGTCCGCGGGCTTGTTCTCCTCGACGAGCCGGGTGATGGTGCGCCACAGGATGCGATGGTCGGCCCGGTAGAAATCCGACTCGGAGATGACGTCGCCGATGCGGTCCCACGCCGAGTTGGACAGGAGAAGGCCGCCCAGCACCGCCTGCTCCGCCTCGACGGAGTGGGGCGGAAGCCGCAGCGATTCGATTTGCGCGTCGCCAGGGACGCTGCCGGAGCGCGCGAAGCGCTCCGAGCCGGCGGGTGCCGAGGGCATGGTAGTTTTATCTCCCCGAACAGCGGTGAAGCGGCGCTCCTGACACCGCGAGGCGAGAGTGTGTCACGCACATTTTCCTTCCACAACGGATAAGTCGGTGGATAAGTTGTGCATGAAATATAAACCCGCGGTGGCTCACCACGTGCGCCTGTTGGCACGAAAAAAAGGCCGCCCCGCGCCGACTTTTCTGCCGGCGGGAGCGTTCAGCTCTTGCCGGTGAGCTCGGCCGCGTTGGAATCCAGGTAGAAGTCCATATCGGCCTTCTTCAGCGTGCCCTTGCCGGGAAACTTCTCGATGCGGCGAATGACGGCACGGCGCAGCTCCGCGGTCAGGGCGAGCTTGCGCTCCTGGAGGTAATGGTCGACATAGCGCTGCAACGTCCACTGCTCGTGCCAGGAAACGTAGATGCGCTTGTACGAAGGCGGCGTCTGGTAGGCGGGTGATTCGGAAGTCATGCTGCGGCCTGCTTGGTGCGATGGTTCAGAGTACCACCCTTGAGCCGGCGCAGCACCCTTACAGGCCGAAGGCGAGTTCCTTGAGGGAGCCCGGCCCCACCTCTGCGACGTAGAGCCGGATGTGCGGATAGACTGCGCGGGTGAGCGAGCGCATTGAATCGGTTCAGGCGCTGCGTGGCATTGCAGTGCTGATGGTGTGCGCCATTCACTTTCTTGGCACGCACAATGCCGGGCCGCTACCGGAAATCCTGCGGGACATCGCGGTCCATGTCTTCCATGGGGTGCCGGTGTTCTTCGTCATCTCGGGCTTCGTGCTGCCGCTGGCGATGTCGCGGGCAGCCTATCGAATCTCGGACTTTCCTCGTTTCGTCCTCAAGCGGGCGCTGCGGCTGGAGCCCCCATATCTCGTGTCGATTGCGCTGGCGCTGATCCTCGGCGTGGCGGGGAGCATGACACCCGGGTTTGGAGGGCCTCGATTCTCGATTGATTGGTTCGGCCTGTTGGCGCACGTGGGATATATAGTCCCATTCGTCGGCAAGGACTGGATCGTGGGCGTCTACTGGACGCTGCTGATTCAGGCGCAGTTCTACCTGCTGATCGGGCTGACATATCCGCTGCTGAGGCGCTGGCCGATGGCGTGGACCTTGACGCTGCTCGTGCCGTGCGCCTTGGCCACAGGCTGGAACTCTCTTGCCTACCACTTGCCGATCTTCCTGATCGGGACGGCGGCGTTCGCGTGGCGTGAGAAATGGATCACGCCGGGGCAAGTCGCGATGCTCTGGATCGTCACGACGATCGTGCTGTCCAGCTATCAAGGCCCGGGGCCGGGCATCCTCGCGCTTCTCGCGGCAGCGTTCATATTGTGGGCGCACCCCAAGTCGCGTGCGTTGCTATTCATCGGCACGATTTCGTATTCGCTCTACCTCGTGCATTTGCCCATTGGGCGCAGGGCGATCAGCCTGGTGCTGCGGTTCCTGCCCGGAACGTCGGGCGCATTGGCCGCAGCGGGTATTGCGCTCGCGCTCGCCATTGTTGCAGCCTGGCTCATGTGGCGCTTCGTGGAAAGGCCCTCTCTCGCCTGGGCCGGTAGAGTGCTACCGGCGGTAACGAAACCGGAAAAAGACGCGCGCGATCAGCCGACGCGAATTTCGGATGAATTCGCGTCGAGATAGCGGTCCATATCGGCCTTCTTGCGCGGTCCGGACCACGGATACTTCGCGATCTGTTGCCGAAGCCTCGTGCGCAGCGCCTCATTCACTCCCAGCTTGCGCTCATGAAGGTAGTGATCGACGTATCGCGCCAGGTCCCACTGCTCCGTCCAAGACAGGTAGATCCGGTCGGTCGGAACGGGAGGATGGAGCTTGAGATTCTCAAAATCCATGGCGAGGGTCTAGCAAGAAAGACGCCACCATTCGTTGCAGAGCAAAAGGGCCCCGAAGGGCCCTTTCCGGTCGCACTGCCTTGGAGCAGAAAGCCTACTGCTCAGCCACCACGTGCACCACGATGTTCGCGAGCACGTCCGAGTGCAGCTGGATCACGATCGGGAATTCGCCGATGTGCTTGAGCGGGCCCGTCGGCATGCGGATCTCGGCCTTCTTCACCGGCACGCCCTGCTTGCCGAGCGATTCGGAGATGTCGGCGTTGGTGACGGAGCCGAAAAGGCGGCCATCGACGCCGGCCTTCTGGGCGATCTCGATCTTCATGCCCTCGAGCTTCGCCGCGCGCTCCTGGGCGCCGGTGAGCTGCTCGTTGGCCTTCTTCTCGAGGTCGGTGCGCTTGTTCTCGAATTCCTTCAAGTTCTTCTCGGTCGCGCGCTTGGCCTTGCCCTGCGGGATGAGGAAGTTGCGGGCGAAGCCGTCCTTCACCTTGACCACGTCGCCGAGGGCCCCCAGGTTGACCACTTTTTCCATCAGGATGACTTGCATGTCCGTTCCTCAGTGCAGGTCGGTGAAGTGAATGAGCGCAAGGAAGCGCGCGCGCTTGATCGCCACGCCAAGCTGGCGCTGGTAGCGCGCCTTGGTGCCGGTGATGCGCGCGGGGATGATCTTCCCGTTCTCGTTGATGAAGTCCTTCAGGATCGCGATGTCCTTGTAGTCGACTTCCTTGATCTTCTCGGCGGTGAAGCGGCAGAACTTGCGGCGGCGGAATAGCCCGCGATTCGGGTTCTTGCCGTCCTTGCCTTTGGCGAACTTGCCTTTGCCTTTACCTTTGCCACGCGGAGATGGTCTGGGCATTTTCTCTATTCCTTGTCGAAGTGGGGGTCAGGCCGCCGCGGCGGGCTGGGCCGGGGGCGAGGGCTCGCGCGGGGCGGGAGCGGCGGAACCTTCGCGCTCGGGCCGGTCGGCGGCCGGGCCGTCGGTCACGTTGCGGGACTTCTCCTCCTTCATCATCGGGGAGGGACCCGTCTCGGCTTCCGACTTGCTCACGATGAGGTGGCGCAGCACCGCGTCGTTGAACTTGAACGCGTGCTCGAGCTCATCCAGCGTGGCGTTGCCGACCTCGATGTTCATGAGCACGTAGTGCGCCTTGAACACCTTCGCGATCGGGTAGGCGAGCTGGCGGCGGCCCCAGTCTTCGATTCGATGGATCACGCCGCTGCCCTGGGTGATCGTGTTGCGGTAGCGCTCGATCATGGCGGGCACCTGCTCGCTCTGATCGGGATGCACGATGAAAACGATCTCGTAATGGCGCATGGAATCTCCTTATGGGTGAAGCCCCCCGTTGCGCAAGGCGCCGCAATCAAATGAGCGCGCCAGACGGTGGGGCAAGGGATCAATCGTCATCCCCGCGAGGAAGCGGGGATCCA